>Ga0255772_10002789_pt1 | contig 16966 bp, 12 predicted proteins | sample 071ome_34_FD_179970 | JGI IMG/M metagenome (GOLD analysis project Ga0255772, IMG submission 179970) | Coastal salt marsh microbial communities from the Groves Creek Marsh, Skidaway Island, Georgia - 071411BT metaG (version 2) | ecosystem: Environmental > Aquatic > Marine > Intertidal zone >...
CAATACCTGTGAGAGTCCATGTATGGTTTGATGAAGATACATTTATGTTGCCTACATTGACATTATTCGCAGCACTTATACTATCAGTAGTAACACTATCAGTAGTAACACTATTCGTGGTAACACTATCAGTAGTGATGTTCGGAGCGGTTAAATCTCCACTTGAATCAAACGCACTTTGATAAGCACCTAAATTTGTGGCAATGTTGAAAGCTTTGCTCATGTCTGTTCTACTAGTGACAATACAACGTCAAAAGAATTTACAGTATCGCTTTTCATCAAAATGGAATCATTGGAATTCAAAATTATTTTGTTGCCCCCCATTATTTCAAGAGTCGATCCCGTATCTAATACAACACCTTTTAGAAAATACACTGTTTGTGCGGCATCATCATCATACACTTGAACATCAGTTGAAATCACGCTTGTTGTTAAATTCGATATAGTGAATCCAATTAAAATGGAAGTTGTGTTTGTTGGTGTAGTATATACAGTGGCGGTGTTTGCGGTGTTGGCGTAATTAGCACCACCATTATAAGTTTTAGAAAGTAATGTATTCGCCATGTATTAACCAAATATGATTGAATTTACAAAAGCATCATCTGCAATTGCTTGTAATTGTGCGTCTGGTTTATTTATTAGATTATTGTAATCTACTGAGGAAAAATTAAAACTTCCTTGACCATTTGTTTTAAGAAATTCACCAATGCTACCATCAGCTATATTTAAATCTGTTAATGAATTGGGTAGTGCTTGTAATAATTTTATAGATGTACTTGTTAATGCTATACCAGCTAAACCGTATGAGGTAGATGTTGTACTTAATGTACCATCATTTTTCAAATAATAGTATTCACCCGGAAGAAGTCCTGTTTGATTATCCGCAATATCACCTACTACATATACTTGCCCAGTTTGACCTTGTGCTATAGTATCTTTAGCAATTCCTATAAATTTATCAATATTAGTTGAAAATGAATTTCCTTCATAAGAATAAACAAGAGACTCTTGACCGGCAATAAAGAAATTATTAGTTTCATCTACAGTAAGATAAAGGGGTTTCCAAGATGTTCCTACCGTTCCATCTTGGAAAATAGTTTCAAAGTTTATTGTTCCATTTTCAATTACACCAATGGATAAACCTAAATTTCCATTTGAACCTCTATGGTTAATCGCAATTCTTTCTTTTACACTGTCATAAGCCAATCCAATAGTATCAGCAATTGCTTCAGTAGTAATTAAAACTTTGGTTCCAAATGTTATAGAATTTCCACTAATTGTTCCAATAGAATAATAGGGACGATTACTATCAAATGCATCACCAAAAACAGCAACTATAGTTCCATTTGATGTATAAATTAATTTTGTATAAGCATAAGTAGAATTGTAAACTTCAAAATAAACTATGGTTGAACCTGACAATGGAATTGATATTGATGTGCCCGATATACTTGCGATTGCACATCTTAAACTACTGCCGCTTCTCCAACCTACAATCACTTTATTAGTATCTTTATCTATACTTAAATTAATATTATCAAAACCTGAGTATAGACTTTGATTAGTATCAAATTCTGTTCCAAAGGTAATTGTATTATTAGTTACTTTTGCTGTTCGTAATTTAAGAATATCTTGAGTAGATCTAAAGGCATAAGCTAATACAAATTGCTCAGTGTTGCTATGATAAATTATATCACTATAATACCAACCACCACTGTTAAATTGCACAGGTGATTGTAAATTGATAAGATTATTACCAGAAATTTCAGCTACATATACATTACCTAAAAATATGAAAACTGCTCTATTTTGAAGTGGGTCTATAGCGCCTTTTGGTGACCCTGTAAGAGTAAAGGCTGAAGTTGAAGTTATTTCAATTTCATTACCAAATGTTATATTGCCTAATGCATCTATTGTAGCCAATACTGCTTTATATCTAGTTATATTACCGCTATCAATATGATGATAACATACAAGTAATTTAGCTAGAGTTTTATCATATGATAGATAGGAAATCTTTGTAAGAAAAGTAATGGGTGTAAAATTGAAATTAAGAAATCCACTGCCAGCGATTGAAGTTCTTTTTATATTTTCTATTAAACTATTACTTAATATACTTACTGAATTGCCAGCATTAATATTTTCATTTGCGGTAAATGAGGTATAACTGTTTTCAATTAATGTTGTTACATCAGATTGATATGCTAATGCATTACCACTTACATCTAATGTTCCATTGGAAGTATTATATGTTATTGCTGCAGTATTTAAAGTTATATCATCTGCATGAATATTATTCCACGGTTTACTACTACTTCCAATGTTCCATCCTGATGTTTCAGGTAATACATTACCTTTTGCAAAAATTGCTCCACCCTGTCCTCTCAAAAAGATATTACCACCGCTTGAGGCATCAATCGTAATATCTAAATCTGCAGTTAGAGTTATATTGCCATCAGGTGCTGTGATATCAAGGTCACTATCAGTTGTTACTAATGGTGTAGTTAATGAAGTTACTGCTTCAAAATCTCCAACTAATGTTCCCTTCATTGAATTGACATTAAAGCCAGTCAATGTTGAGGTAGGTGGCTCTAGATTATAATTTTGAAATACATAAAACTTCTTATCAGTTGCATCCCTAAAAATACCGGCATACTTATCACTACCATCACTATATTTTACAGCAAATCCCAAGTCTGTAATATCTGCAACATTGTTTGAACCAAATACTACAATGTTGTCTTCAACTAATAATGTTTGAGTATCAAGAGTTGTTGTGTTTCCAGAAACAATCAAATCACCAGTTACTGAAATGGTGTTTGCTACGATTGTGTTTGGAGTAAGATTTATTAATGTATCAGGAGTGACAAATCCAAGTTCAGCTACACTTTTATTGATGAACTTGAATTGTGTTTCATCGTAAGTAAGTAGGTCGTCTGGTTGAAGAACTCTTGTTGTGGCAAATCTTATTGTAGTGTTGTCAATAAGAATATCTGCTGTTGAGATAGCAGTGTTGCCAATAATGCCACCATCAATGACACTATTTTCAACAAGAACATGCTCAATGATCTCATTGTTATATTTTTTATAAAACGTAGAGAAATCGTTTGCTAAATCAAGTATTTTGGTCATGAGCTTTTTTAACTTATTTCAAGAATACTTAAAGCTACATCTAACCCATTGTATGTGTCACTTAAAACTTTAATTTGGTCAGTTGTTTGCATAATCATCTTTTGACCACCAAAAACTTCAAGTGTGCTTTTATCTGGAATGGAAATATTATTAAATAAAGTTACCGCAGTGTTTAATTCATTATCGTTTGTTGTTGAATTTAAATCTACAGTTGCTGTTACTACATGAGAAGTTTTATTTGCTAACACCAATCCTATCACAACAGAAGTTGTTAAGGCGGGTACAGTGTAAATTGTATCTGCCGTTGAATTAGAAACATTAGCTTTTGTTTTTAATTTAAAAATGTTAGCCATTTATTACCAACTTGTTTCTACAGGTAAGCGAACCCAAGTATTTGCTGTGTGACACATGTACAAATATCCATTGGCAACAACCAAATCTCCAACGGAACCATTTGCTGTATTCGATGATGGTTCACCATCTGCTGACAATCCCACTGGATTTTCAGCGGGCTTTATAGATTTTACTACTGATTTATTTGGGTCTACTCTATATACTTCTAATTGTACAAAAATGCCTGGTGTATTAAATGTTATATCATTAAAAAATATTTCAAATTCATTGGGAGTCCAAGGTGAAACAATATATGCTTCTCCATTTGAACCAAGCACAAAACCTTCTGTTACCAGACTAAATGGAGCAAGAGTGTGAAATCCATTTGCATCTAGTGTGTAATTAGGTTGACCTTGATCATTTAAAGGTTTAAGATAATTGTAAGAAAGTAGTGGTACTTTATAATTATCAAAACTATATAAATTTAATTTTGCATCATAGATTGGTGTATCAAATTCAAATCCAAAACCAGGTCCTTGGTCTATTCCCCATCCACTGCTGATAAATGAGCCGACATCAAAAAATTGATTTGCACTATTGGCATCAGATAATCCCGTAATACTATAAATATTTTCTTGATCTGCAGGTAACGGACTTACATTTTCATATGCATACTTTATATCTGTATTCGGATTAAAAGTAAGTACATTTTTTTCAAAAATATTTAAACGAACAGGAGGCTCTTCTACAAATTTTAAACCATCAGGTCCAACACTCAAAGAAGAATTACCTAAGTATATTGTACTATTTGCTAGATATATGGAATGAAATTTATTTGTTGGACTTCCTAAGTTGTATAAAGAATCTGTAGTTGGCACTAAATCTGCTTCAACAGGAACATTTGCAGTTCCATTTCCTATTTTAATAGGAGAATCAAATTCTAATATTCCATTGTTAGAAGCAATTGTTGCATTTGTTAAATATAAACTTTGAAACGCAGCGGTATTACTTCCTAAAGAATATGCACCATCAACATTGGGAATTAAATTACTTTTAACAACTCCTTTTACATCTTGATCTGTAGCAATCCATCCACTTGCACCAGTATTATATTTTAATACTTGTTCATTATTTGGTGTAGTTGGAATATTTATATCATAAAGGTCATTGAAACCAACAACTAATGTGTTGTTTGCAGAATTGATAGTTTTATTGGTGAGTGTTTGTGTCTCACTTGTATATGATGCTACATTGAATGTGATGTTTGAACCATCACCCAAACTTCGATAAATTTCAGTAAAGTTGTCGTTTATTTTAGAAGCACCATCACGTAAAGTATCTCCAGTATTATCATTTGGTACAGTACCTCTATTGATAGATTGATATGGCATTTCTTATTTTTTTAAAAAGTTTTTTAATTGATTAACCGAGAGCGATTGCCAATGCAGTGGCATCTCCAGATGTGATTCCACCCCCTGCACCACCACCATCTAAACTACTCAAATCTACTGATATAGTATTGCCTTCTGTTGTACTTAAAGAAAGAATATTTGTAGTTGAACTGAAAACGGCACTATTTACTACAGAATCTGTTAGATTTAAACCTCGTATAATTGTTCCTGAAGGAACATCAATATATCCATTGTTTGCTTCAAATACTGTAATACCTGCTAAATTTAAAACACCTGCTGGCATTTAACTTCCTATATTATAGAGTATTATCGTCTGCTGGATTCTCTGCGATATTTTCAGCAACAATGGTTATACCATCTTTGGTTATAATTTCTAAAACATTACGATATGCTATAGAATAGGCTCTAGGATTTTGATATAATTTTAAATTCTGATCGTTAGAATCATACAAACATTCCATAATAATAAACTGATAATCATCTAAAATAAAATTATTATTATGTTCGCTAGGGTCTGTCTCAGTATAAAAACTATCTACTCGACCAGTGTTCTTTATTTTATCAATACGGGCGATTGGTGTTTTTGTTTTTGGTACTCCACCAAGTGAAAATATTTGTGGCATGATATGTTTTTTATGTGTTAACTACGATGTTATTAGCAGTAATTTCTCTACCACCTTTTGTATATATGTACTCCACATTATGTAAAATAACACCTTGTCTTGTAGGGTCAACCTCAATAATTTTTAATTGACCTGTCTGATCTGTAATGAGGTCAGTTCTTAGTTCGGCTACTGTTTGAATAGGCGTTCCACTTAAATTGAAAACCTGTGCCATTATTCTCCTATAATTTTATTTTCTACAAAATTAAAATCTATATTATCAATTTTTTTAGATGACGCATCAGTAAAATATACTAACACATCATCACCTTTTTTATAAATTCCATTAACAGAATTCAAATTAATACCAATTGTATTTGTGTTTAAAAATATCATATTCTTTTTTGACTTCATCAATTCTAGAAAATTTAAAAAATCTTCTTTATTTTGTTGAACTGATGAAACTAAGTTACCTTTAAAATTTAAATATAATATATTTTTTTCACTTAATTCATAATATTGTAAATTGTCTACATTAAATAATTGATTTTCAATTTTTAAAAACATGTTTTATTATGGCAATACATTCGGATAATTAATAGTGTTTGCATTTACATTCCAAAGTCCGGTACCATATTTAATATACCAAGTTCTATAATAACTTTCATACGCTAAATGTATCACTGCTGGCATATCTGGTTGTTGATTATAAACCACACCACCACCTATATGTCCATCAAGGACTCCTTCATAATTCATAAAGTTTGCAGGATGAGCATTTAAATAAACATTTGCTGTATTACTACCTTTTACAACTTTTACCTCTAATTCATAATCAGATGAATATTCACTTCCCATTTCCGGTAAATTGATATACAAGTTATCAGTTGTTGTATTTGCTAATAAATGCAAACCACCTCTACTTGCAATCATGTCATGAGTAATATTTGCAGTAAAGTTTTGATTCTCTAAAGAATCATAATCAAAGTAACCGTTAGAACTATTAATAGCCGTTGGAACTGGTGTAATATTACTTAATTTTATAAATGTGCCAGAATGAGAATGGAATCCTTTGCCTCGTATATTTAATACTCTAACGGTTGCACCAAAATCCAAACCTTCAGCAAATTTTAAAACACGATACTCATTTCCACGATAAATTCTAGTTCCTTCTTCAGTATCTTCTATTTGAACGGGAGTTGTTAAAATATCATAATTTAGTGTTGATTGAACTACACCGTCAATAGAAATTAAAATGCCATACTTATCATATACTTCATTATCTAAAATAAATGTATCTTGACCAGAAGTTTGGGCTACAAAAATTTCTTCAACTGCTGGACTCATTAACATATTGGTTGCAGTTGTAGTACGTATTGTAATATCAGTTTCTTTTGGCGGAGCTTCTTCTTTAAAATTAATAGTAGTTACACCATCATTAACTTGAATTTCATATGCGACAATTGGTTCTTGAATTACACCACCAACAGATACTATAGCATTGTACATAGAAATAGGTTCACTTACTGTAAATACGGTATTTACCCCATCTCCACTAAATTTTTCAATATGATTCCATAATCCCAATTTCATACTATCAACATATTGCTTTGTTGCTACATCGTGTGCGTGTGTTGGCAAAGCTACATTTCTAATTCTACCATAATTAAGATCAATTCCAGTTTCAGATAACATGATATTTGAAGGTGCAGTTCTTCCAAAATGAATTCTTGAAGAACTATCAATCATAAGTGAAGTGTTATGAATTTTAAATTTAGTTCCATTGGGAACTAAAAAATTGTTTGCAACACTAAATTCAGTACTACTATTAGCAGTTGTGATGTATTTTACCTGTCCATTTTCAAAAACTACTAATTTTTTAGAAAGCTCATTTGCATCAAAAGAAGTTACGGCAGGAGTAAAAGTAACTTTATTGATAGAATCAGAAGAAAGAGTTCTGTCTACATCATTACCATTTGCACTATAAACTTCACCCACTCTTATGAAAACATCATCTTTTGCCATTACTTGATTAATAAAAGCCATCGTAATCCTTTATTATTGGTTTCCTATATGTTTTAATTATTTATTCTGTTCTCAAGTTCAATTATCTTATTATTTTGTGCTTGTAATGCAGAAACTAAAATAGGTATAAATTGTGTATATTCAATTCCTTTGATACTACTTGCTGAGTTCACTATATGTGGAGCAATTGTTTCAACTTCTTCTGCAATAAATCCATATTCATATTTTCCAGTATTTTTTCTATTAAATGAACGTGGTTTTAATTGCATGATATAATCCATACCTTCATTCATGCTCATGATGTTTTCTTTTACGGTTTCAGAAGATACAAGTACGGATTGTCCATTGACTATAACATTGTTTCCAACAAATAAATCATCAGCTATTGAAGCACCACCATCAACTTGAAACGCTCCTGTACCAACGGCGGTAGCATTGTTTGTTGATGTTACATTTAATGTTGTAAATAGAACGTCACTTGATGATGTTTTTGATAAGTCTTGATCTATTGTACTACTTACATCAACTTGTAGTGCGGCACCATTTGTTATATTTAAACTTGAGCCATTATCTAAAAGTAGATTAGCACCAAATTGCACTGTATTTGGATTTACAATTAAATTATGTGTACCTTCAAAAGAAAAGTTCACAGTGTTTGCATATCTTACAAATTGAAAACCATTTGACAATACATTGAATTCAGATGCTGGTGTATTTTCAGTGGGGTCATGGAATAATAAACTATCTCCACTAATTTTTAATCCATCTGTAGTCAACAATGATTGTTGAGTTGACACACCATTGTAAACTTCAAATTCGATTTGAGTATTATTTGCAAGAATTGAAGTATCTGTATCCGAATTATTTATTGAGATTACACTTGTAAGTGAAGTTTGTAAATATTTCTGAAGTTCAACCAAAGTCAATTTATATAAACTTGTTCCACTTCCTGGAGAATCAATAGATATTAGTAATCTATCTGTATTTTTTAATGCAGAGAATAGTGCATTTGTTTTACCATCGATAATTGAACTCTCAGTATCTCTATCTACAACTACATTATTGTTATAGAAGTAGGCAATATTTCCATTTCCTGCATTTGTCCTGTCTATTTGAAAGTCACCAATATTATCTAACGTAATGGCACTAACATCAAAATTTTGAAATACAAAATTTTGACCATTGTAAATTAAAAAGTCACCGTTGCTAGGCATTGTATTTGGAAGTTGATAACCTCCATTACCAGCATTATCTGTAGCGAGTTTGAGAGTGTTGATAGAACCGTTTTGTGTTACAAGTGATTCTATGTCACCTTTTATCGTTACTGATAAATTTGGATACTCCGCTTGTGACTCATCAGAATCATATAATGAAACAACATTATCAACATAGCTTAAAATCTTAGACATTTTTTACCCTTAATTAGATTTTGTTTTTCTTCTTGATGTTGTTTTTTTAGAGACCTGATTTTTCAAATCTTGTATTTCATCCTGTTGTTGTTTCATTGCTTCAATAAGAAGAGCAACAATTTTACTATATTTAACACCAGCTGGTTTGTTATTATTATACGAAACTAGGTTTGGTGTCACACTTGCTACTTCTTCTGCGATTAATCCATATTCTTTATTTGCATTATCTCCATCTATCCAATTAAATTCAACACCTTTTAGATTTTTAACTTTATCAAGTGCAGATTCAATTCCTGATATATTTGTTTTTAAACCGGCGGCAGATAATTCAGTGATTGATCTACCTACGAACAAATCTCCAGAAATTCCGGCTCCACCCATAACTACCAAAGAACCACTATCTACAGAAGTAGAGGGTGTCATTGCACTTAATGTAGTAACTCCACTAAATGTCACTGGAGCACTAAATCCATTCAATAATTCTGAGCGATTCAATGCATCAAATTTAGTGATGCCTATTTTTCTACCAGGTTGGTGAACAATTGTTACCATTTGACCAAGTTTTCTTGGAGTAAATGTCAACGTACTATTCCAATAAGGACTTCCTCCCGTAGAAGATAATGCATAATCAGATTTTTGTAATCTTAAACCATCAAGATATACGTCTATTGAATCATACTCAAATTTGTATGTTAATCCGGTCACTGTTACATCTGTTTGACCGTTTGATGCGATAGTGATCGTATATTCATTCACTACAGTAGATAATGCTTCCCAATTTACTCCATCATACATTTCTAAGCTATTCACATATTCAGTAGTAGGTGAATTTGGATTTGAGCTATCTACAATTTGAAGACCGCCTTCTACAAATCTTATCATACCATTTGCAGCAACACTTGGTCTTTCTGAAAGTGAACCGACAGGAATTGTTAAATACCCTTTACTATCAATAGTTACACCTTCACCATTTAATATGATTGAACTGTTTTTTGATGTTCCACTAATTGTTTGACTTGATTTTACAGAAAATTCAGCTAATGTATCATTTGATTTAATTTCAATTAAACCCGTATCTGCACCAGAAGAAGCATTTGAATTTAAATAGAAATCAGTATCTCTCATTTCAGAAATTACAGTTCCATTTGCACTGTAATAAATCGTATCATCTAAATCGCCAGCTTCTACAAACGTGTCTTGATTTAAATCAATTACACCACCTAAACCTCTCCATTGACCAACCGCATATCCTTCAAATAAATTTAAAGTTGGGTTAAATCGAATAATACCATTTTGAGAAGGTGTATAATCTAATGTTTCGCTAGGTAATACCAAACCACTTTTTGTTCCAGAAAAGTCAGCTAGTATACCATCTAATTTTAAAATAGTATTATTATATTTTGTGAAATTAAATTCATTTGGATTTTCAATTCTTGCAGTTGCATCGTCAGTACTTAATGAGTACGCATTTAATTGTGTGGTTCTTTGCGCCAAGAATGTGATTGTATTGTTATTATGAGAACCACTATTATTTAAAACACCGTTCCAATAATAATATGTTCCTGCAGTATCTGGTGTGAATGTTACATTAGCCTGAGAAGCTGATGCATAATTAGCAAGATAGAAAGTTGAGTTTGCTTTTACTCCATCTAGTTCATATAAAACACCATCTGCATATTCAAATGGAGTTCCGACAGAAGAACCAATAACAATCGGTTGTGTAGTTACTGCTGGATCAGATACAAATTTTACAGTATCACCTGCATCATAAGTAAGTGGTATATCTGGTGCTCCATCTAAATTATAGACAGTTCCGTTATGAGTAATACTAATTTCTTCAAATTTTCCTAAACTTGTAGTAACATCTATTTCACCACCCATATAAGTATTATTTGCTGCAACTACAATCTTACCACCAGTATCTAATACTTGATTATTGGCACTTGACCAATAATAGAAATTTTTAACATCACTTCCAGAAGTTGGGAAAAATGTGATGTTAGCAGTATTTGCAGTGCCTGAAGTAAAGGTACTTATATATTCTGCAAATGTATTGTACGTAGGATTAAATACATTACCATCAATTTCATAAGTAACTTTATTATTGTCATAGACAATATTGCTCATATCCAATCGTGTATCATCAGAGAATGGCTTTGTACCAATAGCAAAATAATATGTATTTTGACCAGCTTCATTTAAAGGTATTGTGAAGGTGAATGTATCACCAAGCATCATTTCAATATCTGGATTATTTTCAATTGAACCACCAACTGGCTCATCTATCAAATATTGTCCGCCTGTTGTTACAACAGCATTGACTTCTCTAACTCTTGTCTCATAATCAATATTACCTGCCCAATAATAATACTTTCCTACAAGTTTTGGATCAAATGTTAATGTAACAACTGTTGAGGAAACTGCATTCAAGAATGCTGATTTATAATCTGCATATGTATTATAGACAGTAGAACCAATTTTGTATTCAATAGTCGATGTACTTGGCTCTAGAACATTTGTTTCTCTATTTGGTCCAAATGTTGTACCAATCGCAAGTGGTACAGTATTTCCTAGAGTTATTGATGCTGCTGGAATAGTGTATGTTAATGTCAATCGATCTTTTTCATTGATAATAATTTTATCACGATTGATTGAAGTAGAACCTAATTGGAAAACTTTAAATGCATTATTAAATAAAATCGTATCAGTTACATTATAGATAGGATATCTGTTTCCAGTATTAATTAATCTGAAATGTGCATTTGTACTTCCAATCTCAAAGCCAGCACCTTCTGCTGTTGTGGTATCACCATTTTTGTTTAAAAAGATATTATTATCAGCAACTTCCAAACTTTGAGTTTGTAAGGTTGTTCTTGTTCCATAAACAATCAAATCTTGATGCGCAACAATATCATTAAAAAATTCGGTTTTGTCATCTGATACTAATATCTTCTGTGAACCATTTACTGTGAGGTCGATTGCAACACTATTAGCACTCACACTAGAGTTACTTGGAACTCCGTATGGTGTATCTTTAATAGTAGTCTTATCTTCCGCACGAATTGCTGAGTATACTGCATTTGCTGTTAAAATAGAATTGTCATCCTCAAACGTAGTATAATCGGTGTTGATACGGTCAATTCTAGTACCATTAGCTAATATAATAGAATTGGCTGTTACATCATGAATGGTTAAACTACCGGTATTATTGTAGCGAACAAGTTTACCAGGATTTTTATTCGCATTCGCCGAATTTAAATCATCTATTATTTGATTAGTTATATCAAGCCAATTTCCAAAAGTTTGACCGGTTACTATTCTATTGATTGCCATCAGCTTTTCCTAAATTATTTGGATTTTAATAAGTTGTATAACATATTCTTCATTTCTTGAACTTCGCTTTTCAGGAAACGAATTTCACTATCTTGTTTTTCTATTTGTTTTTTAAGTAAATTTTTATGGCGTAGATTGTTCCTATGACTATTTATGTCTTCTTTATTTGTAGCAACAATCGCCTTGGTATCACGGTCTCTTTTGAAATTCTCAGTATACATATGACAAATTTACAGTAGCATTGTATGTTAATGAAGGAGTATTAACTGCATCAATTAGTTTTAATTTATAGGTAATACTAGAATTGTCAGTTGCATCATATTCAAATAATTTTAAAATTCTTTTGTTTTGTACTATATTTATATTATTAAAAACGTCTGGATTCGTATCTTCTTCAAAACAAATTTGTTTCACTCCAACTCCAGTGTCAAAAATATTTGCTTCCACCCACACTTTCTTTTTACCTTCTTCAAATTTAGTTTTATATACAGATAAAGTAGCGAATGGTGCAACAGCACTTTGTTCACTAACAAAAGAGTCTTGCGCAAAAAGTTTTTCACCTTCTTTGCTTTTTAACCAAACATATAAGTCATGCTTACCAACATTTATAGATGATACATCTAAATTAAAATCAAAATAGTATTCTCCTAAATTATTTTGATTTAATAATAGAATTGGATACCATACTGTAGGTTGATTAGAGTCATCTATTTTATAACCATATTCCAATTGAGTAGGATTGGAATCTGTATCATAAAGCACTCTAACATTACCATTACCCGCCATTTGGTCATCTGCTAAAATTTCAAATTTATCAAATGAGAAATCTAATGCTCTCACAGAAATTCTATATGTTAGTGATTCATTTCCGTCAACATCTCTCAATTTTACATATACAATTTCAGAACCATTAATTTCATTTTCTGGTATTTTAAACTGTTGTGTAATAGTGCCAGAAGTTAATAAAGGAATGGATTTGAAATTTTTAGGATCAGGGTCTAATCCTATTGCATATGCTTCTATTTGATTATTATCATCCTCTGCATTTATTACTAATTCTCCAATATAATAATTACCTTGTTTACTCAATGTTACTGGTGAATTAATTCCCATTATTTTTGGATTATTTGTTGTAAATACAACAGTTACCATAGATGAAGTTATATTCCCACTATCATCCTTAACATGCAAATATACACTTGTAGAATTTGAATTATTTAGTGAAAAATTTTCTAAACTAACAACTTCACTAAGATTTGTATTAGAATTTGGAGTTGTAAAATCAATCCATAGTGCGTTATTAAAATCTAAAGATGGTTGTATTGAGAATGCATATTCTATGATATTAACATCACTTGTAATGTTAGATTCAAATAACACTGATGTCAAAGCATTTGTCAAAATAGTAGTAACTGAATCTACAGTGAATGAATTTATATTTAAATTAACACCATCGTGAATAAATCTTTGTATTTTAGAAGTGTTAATATTTTCTGCATAATCATATACTTTGAGTGTGTATTCATGTAGTTCTTTATGTACACTTACATTATTTACATAATCTGTTACCCATATTGCACTATATTCTATAAATTGTCCTGGAGTCGTATCTTCAGCAAACAATATATTATTATTTTTTATGTACGATGCAGTTGTTGAAGTCGGCACTGTTGTTGAGCCGGTACTTGCATAAAATTGAATAACTTCATAAGAAGTATTCAATGGAGGTGTTGTTAGATTCAAAGAAGGTATTTCGTTAGTTAGAGAACCTTGCGTTTGTTGTATGACATCTATGTCATTCCCCAATGGTAAGAATACATTTATTTCAGAACTTGGAATACCAATATTATTTTTAAGATAAGAAACAATCAAATCATCTTCTGCTGATGTTCCGGTGTAGTTCTGTACAAGTACATATCCATTAGAGAATGTTGTTCCATAAAAATCTTCAATTAAAACTAACGCAATATTTAAATTAGAATCAAACGTATTTAATTGCGTTTTTAGAGTTGGAGTTTTCATGAAACTCAAGTCATTTATAGTATCTTCAGCAACTAAATTATCATTGTCATATAATTCATATTTTTTAATTCCAACAATATCATAAGAATGTATATTAAATTCAACATCATAAGTATTACTTCCTACAGGTTGAATTTCTTTAATATCAAATGTCGAAACAATGGGAGCAGTATTATCATAATGGAACTCATACGGAACACGAACACGATTTTGGAAACTATCTAAAACTGTAAGGTATATTGTATGTTCTCCATCCATTAGACCTGCAAAATTTGCATTAAATGTATTTGCATCATAAATGATATTGTTTGAAGGATCAAATGTTTTTATAGTGTTTATTGTTGAACTATCTATTTGATATTCAATTGATTCTAAAGCATAATCATCACTCACTATAAATTCAAATTCATTATTAGCTGAATTCAAATAATATTTTGATATTGTACTTGTTGGTTGAAAGAATGCTGCAACTGGAGCAAGAGAATCTATATAAAATTGTGTGTTTGCTTGAACTGAAATGTTACCAGCGGCATCAGTAGCTCGGAAATAATACGTCTTCCATCCACCATCTTTTACAGAAACTTTTTTAGTTTCCGTAAACAGTATAGGAGTTGTGCCGATAATTGGACCACCAGCAATTGTGTCATATACTTTGTTATCTTTGTTATTTGAAATATAATATGTGTCTAATCCAGAAGTTATATCATATGCGAATGCATTCATTTCAACATCAAATGTGTTTATCGATCGAATGATATTATTTACTTTAAAATCAACAACTACTGGTGGCTCATAATCATATATAATAGTCTGTGCAGTATTAGATATATTTTGACAGAAATCTTTTATGAAGCAGTGTACATTACAAGTTCCCTGATCAAAACCAATAGCTTCTAGGTCCACTAAGAATGAATTTGTTATTGATGTTGTAAGTCCATAAGGTATTGGTGTCCATCCGGGTGTGTTCCAAACAACATTGGATGTATTAGAAAATAAACTATCTGATAATGCGCTATCATCTTCAAGGTCCATGCGTATATACACATCTTTTTGTGTGGTATATTTTGCACCATTATTAATTACCGCATATTTAATTGTTGGTGGAATATTTTCTAAAAATACATTAAATGATTTTTCAGAAGTTCTATTTTCAAATCTGTCTTCTAAAGAAACTGTTATTTTAGTATCACCATAATAATCCACAGGCAATCTATATTTTTCTATATAATTATTTGCCGTTAGAGATGGAATCACAGGTGATGCAACAACTGGATATGAATTTCCACCATAACTATGATTTTCATAAACAAATTTAATTTCAGAATAGTTATCGGTATAATTTACATTATACGGTATTACAAAATATTCTGTTCCTGCAATAACTTCTCTTTCTATATAATTTGAAAAGTTTGCAGTAAATGATGGTGGAGTTTTATCATATTCAAATTGTACACCATCAGTTGCAATATTACCAAATCGATCTTTTACATGTACAAAGAATACATTATTTCCTTCTAAAAATCCTAATGAATCTAAATTTATAGTATCTGTAACAGTTACGCTTGTCGCAGCAGGTGTTGTAGCACTCCAGGTATTATTGAAAGTTTCAGTAATATTTTTTGAATACTTATAATGAGTGACTGTTGATACATCGCTTGCGGTAAACTGAACATCTACAATATTTGTATTCGCACCTACTAAACTTGATGTATATGTTTTACCACCATTTAATACTAATGATGATATCGTAGGAACAGTTCTGTCTAGTTGTATATTTGTTATCGTAGATGGCAAAGATTCATTATTTAATAAATCTATTAACGTAAAAGTAACATCTACTGAATTTGAAATATGTGCGCCTGTTACTCTTAGATTGACAATTTCATCTATTGTGTTTGTTAAACTAACAGTATAAGTTGTACTTGTTGGGGTTGGATATGTGAGTACATTTGCTTTGATTTTTCTTATACCACTATCACCATCAGTACCTTCAATTCTAAATTGCAAAATGTAATCAGAATTATCTGAAAAACTACCAATAAAAGTTGTGTTTGATATTAATGGTTTAACATTATCTAAAGATTGTGATGCAATAGTGTATCCACTAACATATCCATAATCTGACCTTGCTCTAACTTTAAAGTTAGCAGTTGACACATTCAATGGGAAATTATAATAAAACTTGTTATTTGCATTAATTGCATTTGGATATACATCAACAGTAAAGAAATCTAAGTTTGCAGTACCGACTTCATTTACAATAACTTCTAATCTATCAACTGTTGAACCAGTGTCTGCTGTTACATCATATGAAACTTCAACATTGCTTCCACCTAATCCATATGTAATATTTGAAACAGTCAAATTATTAATGGTTGGAGGAATATTAGTTATAATTTTATACTCAGTGTTGCTATATTCATTTTCAAAGAAATCTCTAACTTTCCATTTAAATCCAGGGAACAAATCGAATGTGGGTATTGTAAATGTTTCATTTACTGTTACTGAAGTTTGCCCCAATGGAATTTTTGTCCAATTATAAGGCTCAGGTGTTCCTAGATACCAAAATTTATATTCATATAATTCTTGGTCATCTGTCATGTTCAAATCAAAATTTAAGAAGAAGCTACTTGCGTTTGATGTAGCTCCAGTGAAATAAACATTGGCAAATGGATCTGTGTTGTCTAAATTAAAATTC
>Ga0255772_10002790_pt1 | contig 16966 bp, 19 predicted proteins | sample 071ome_34_FD_179970 | JGI IMG/M metagenome (GOLD analysis project Ga0255772, IMG submission 179970) | Coastal salt marsh microbial communities from the Groves Creek Marsh, Skidaway Island, Georgia - 071411BT metaG (version 2) | ecosystem: Environmental > Aquatic > Marine > Intertidal zone >...
AACCCTTCCCGTGCAGGTTGTTATCTGTAATTAGCATTTAGTTATCTTCTTCCACCTCTTGATTTAATTCATTCCTATACTCGATTACATTCCAATGGTCAATGTCTGGTGCAATGATACCTTTGATATGTAAGATATCAAGTATCGCATCAATCTTATCATTGATTTCTGCAATGTCATCTTCATCTGCTAAATCTCTACTCAAGTATTGCATATCTATCTCCTTAAATCTTTATCATAAACTTCAACATAATCTCGCACGAGTTCCCAGGTTTCTATCTTTCTTTCTACTCTATCCGCAAGACTCTCCCAATAATCATCTGATAATTTTCTACCTAACATCTCTTCAATATCCTGCTTATCATAAATGATTTCTATTTTTACATCACTCATATTATTCCTCCTTCTTTATTTACTTTATTAAATATCTTGGCGTGTTCTTCTGCTTGTTGTCTGGTATCAAAAAATCTATACTCAACTGCTTCTAAGTAGTCGCCATCAGCACCGCTTAAGTATATCTCAACGCCAAAATCTCCACCATCTCCTTCTCCAACTAAGTCTGGGTTATGATAGGCTTTGTATTTGTATCTCATTATCATTCTCCATCTTTTCTCCTAATCAATAAGCGTCATATATGCTTCAATATTATTTTCCATAAACCAATTCTTACCCTTGTAGAAAGTATCATACAATCCCATATGATAAGAACCCATAGTCACATCATATACTGCTACCTCTGTAGGTGTTAGCATAATAGTCTGACCACTATATGGGTTAGCAACCTCGACTGGTTCACCATCTAATACAACTACACTAAAAGGTAATTCAGTATATTCTTTTTCATCAATGTATTTATCACTCATTATTATTCTCCTTAGTTATGAGTTTAGAAATTAGGTTGAAGTAATGATTATCCCTCAACCTAGACTGAACTTCTGACCACTGGTCTGGCATATTTAATTGGTCAGCAATCCATACCGCCATAGAATATGATAGTGTATCACTTATATAATCATCTATATAATCATTGATAATCTTATCACTAACATCTTCTAAAGTTTTTTCTTTTGGATTTAAGTAATCGTCCACTAACCTTTGCTGATAAGTATCTTCATTAATAATCCTATCCCAAGTAGCAAACATACCTTCTAAAGTTTCAGCGTCTATCTCATAACTTTCTTCTTTCTTCATGTCATTCTCCTATAATTAACATGTTAATCAACAACAAAACCTGATACATCTTGTTTTGCTTTACCTTTTGCTTTCAAACCAACGATAACATTTTGTTGGTCGTCCCACCTAAAGTCATTCTTATCGCCATCAATTACTTTTCTACCCATAAAAGTATCAGGTAATTTAGAGCGGAACACTACCGCTACATTATGGTTTGTTTCCTTGATAACTTTCTGAATATGTTTACGATACTCAGGCACATCACTATAACTAAAAGTCAAGTGATAGTTATCAGGCAACTTCATAAAGGCGCGTTTAGTCACCTTAGTATAATCATAAAACTGCACATCAGGAAACTTTTCTATAATTTTAATAAAGTTTATGTCTGATAATACATTTAATCTGATAGCAGGTTTAACACCTAACTGTCTGCATTTGTTTTTAAATGCATGTATATCACCCTCAAGTGCAGATAAAAAACCTTGTCTATCATCACGATACCATTCTGTCTTTCTGATACGCGCCTTCTGAACATTTGAAAACGCACCCCTTCCAGCAGAATATAAGCACCCTTCACGGCAACCTGCACACTTTGACATAGGACATACATTAATACCATCAACAGTATCTGATGGTGCTAATGATAATCCTGCAATAATATACTCATTGCCATTATCTTTTTTAATCTTTGAGTTGCTACCCGAAGATAAAAGATTACCATTGAAATTTATATTCATATAACCTACCTTATCTAATCTAATAATTTATAAACAGCAAAATGATATTCTAATTTTGACTTAACAGATATCATATTATCTTTGAATTCGATATATTTAAACTGCTCAAACTCATCTTTATCAAACTTAATAAAGTCTTCGATAGTATCAATCAAATCTTTCATACTATCTGCAGTAAAATCTTCAAAGAAAAAATCTGTATCGACTGCTATATATCTATGCATTAGTTTATTCTTAGTATAAAAAGCGTGTTGTTTTTCTTGACTCATAAAAAAACCTACCTTATCTAATCTTCTAGGTCATCAAAGTCAATAGGAAATACATAGTCTGCAAAATATTTTGCTAGAATAAATACTGAAAAACTAAAGACAATAAATGCACCAGTTAAAAATAAAATGTCAATAATCATAATCATTAACTCCCAATTCCTTTTCTAATCTTTCCATTTCTAATTGCTCATCAGAAAAATCTAGATTATCTAAGTCATTTAAATCACAATCAACATTATTAAATTCATCTAAATTATGGTCAACATCTGCACCATTTAGAATTAAATTATCTTGATTGTTATTATCAAAATCATAGTTCATAAATAACTACCCCCTATTTTGAAATTAACATGTTAATTAACAGTTAGATTGTAAGTAAATCACTAAATAACATGTTAATTAACGCTCTAAAGGTATTAAATTTGCGATTTAAGAGGTGATTATTCGCTACCCATACCAGATAGAGGGGTAGAAAATAAAAGGCGCTTAAATCAAGTATTTTAATGCCTTTAATATTAACACTATTATTAATGCTAATATTAAAAACTAAAGACGCATAAACAAAAAACCCCCCAATTAAGGGGGGAAATTTTGCCTATGAATTAAGGTTATTTTTTGGCGCTCTTTTTGGCGCTAGTGATTAACGCTTTTAATTGCTCATCAGTAAGCGCATCAATGAATTTAAGCATTTTTTTGCGCTCTTCTGAAATGGTTTTGGCGTTTAATTTATTAACCTCTTTTCTGATAGCGGTATAAGTTGTGCCTTTAGTAATAACGCCGACTTTGATAATATACGACTTAATCACGCTGGTTATAGTTTTTGCGCTCCCCGTTATAGGTTTTGCGGTCTTTGAGTTTTTAAACCCTTTTAGGCGTAAAAAGATATCATTTGCGATAGCATCTTTTTGCTGTTTAGCACTAAATTGTTTAGCGTCTAAATCTGCATAATAATCAACGAATTTATTACCTACATCATCTTTTTTAAGATTAATCTTTTTTAACTCACTATCCGTTTTAAGTGATAGGTTAATAAGTTGTTTCAATTCGCTAACTTTTTTAGAGTCCGCATTGCTAGGTTTTGTAGTAGTGTTTTTAGTTTTAACTGTCATAGTATTTTCCTTCTTAATGTGCCAATTAACATGTTAATTAGCGGGTTTATAAAATGCCTTTTCAGGCGTTTCCCCCTTTTCTGTAAAGGGAATACGCACCACTATACCCGCAAGTTTTAGCAATGTCAATACCCTAGAGCAAAAAAAAATAAAAAATTATCCCGCGCATTATTTCACTAATTGAACCGCACACACGCACACATACACGCGAACGCCCACGCGCATACGCGCATACATACACGCGCACATATACCCGCATGAATTCATTGTCAATAGTGGTAGAAAATAACTAAAGCATAAAGGGGGATAGTTAAAAAATACATATAAATTATTCAGGGGTTATTTAAATATTCTCTAGCGCTTATGTGGTGCGGGTTAGAAAGATTGTTAAATATTTTGAAAAGTTATTTTTTATGTATTTTTTTGCTTACTTTTTGAGCATTAACCACAATAAAAAAATATTTTTAAAAAATTCTTACATATTCCCGCTGTTTTATGGTATAGGCGGGGGGATAGGCAGGGGACACCCCCCATACCTAGTATATTTATAGCATCTTTATACATTTTACAGCAATTACCTTTGTCAACCACATAGTCTCCGCAGATAATCCGCAGGGTCTGTCAACCACTTTGTCGCGGAACACCAACAATTTCTAAATTATTTTCTATTTAGCTATTGACAAAACTGCTAAACAGCTGTATAATATCTCTTAGAGATATCTTAAAGGAAACTAATAAAGATATCTTATAAGATAATGATTATGATAATGTTATAGTTAATCATTATAGTAATTGTTTATGATAATAGTTATAATATCTAATTAGAAACTTTATTATAAACTACTTATAAGTTTATAAACAATTCCTTAAAGTCGTATAGACTTTGGGTGTTGTTAGTTAAGAGGTCGTTATGTCAGTTCCACAGTCTATGTTAGACAAGAAAAGAAATTATACAGAGAAACAACAAGCGTTCCTAGATGCTTTGTATGATTCAAAGACTGGGGACATTCGTCAGGCAATGATAAAGGCTGGTTATCAGGACAATGCTCCTTCTACCTTCTTAGTCCAGTCACTCAACAAAGAAATTATTGAAGTAGCTAACCACATGCTAGCTATGAATGCACCAAAGGCTGCATCAAAGATTGTAGATATAATGACTAGTGATGAACCTATACCACAAGTCAACCAGAAACTACAAGCTGCCCAGACATTACTAGATAGAGTTGGTGTAGTCAAAGAACAAAAGATGAGCGTTGACCACAACGTGACAGGAGGAATATTTATAATGCCATCTAAGGATGAGATGACCATAGATGCAGAAGATGTGGAGGTTGTAGATGAGTCTGCTCACTAAACAAGGCGAAGTAATTATTCCATTAAAAGGTTCTACTATTCCTTTTGGTTATGAACAATTAGAAGATAAACCAGGATATGCTAAACCTTTATTAACAGAACTAGAAGCTTTAGAAGAAGCTAAGGATTATATTAGACAAGGTGCTTTCTCTTATAGAGAAGCTGCTACTTGGCTATCAGCAACTACTGGTAGAACTATAAGTGCGCAAGCTTTACATAAGATGATAAAGAAGAATGGCTAAGAAGAAAAGACCTGGTGGTATAACTAACAAAGCAATACCTAAGATTACAATTGAAGAATGTCAACAAGAGTATCCTAACCTAGACATTGATACCCTAGATGTAAAAGATGGTTATGTTCGTTGTAAACTAGATGGTACTCCCCGTAAGAAAAGAGGTTTAAAGAAAGGAGCAGTAAGAAGACCTATCAAGAATAAGTTTGATAGAAAACCTAGAGATGCTATGAAAGCATCAGCTCAAGTAAGAAGAGAAGCCTCTAGAAAGATTCGCAACATCAAGAATGATAAGTCAGTATCTAGAGTTGTTGATGATAAAGATATACAATCAGCAGTTGGACAAGATGATGTTGAAGTAGTATTCAAACCAAACCCAGGACCACAGACAGATTTCTTAGCAGCTCCTGAGAAAGATGTACTATATGGTGGTGCAGCTGGTGGAGGTAAGTCCTATGCTATGTTAGTAGACCCGCTACGCTATGCACACAAAGCAGGACACAGAGCTCTTATCCTTAGACGTTCTATGCCAGAACTAAGAGAGCTTATTGATAAATCAAGAGAACTATATCCTAAAGCATTCAAGGGCGCTAGGTTTAAAGAAGTAGATAAGATATGGAAGTTTCCTTCTGGAGCTACGGTACAGTTCTCATTCCTTGAGAAAGACTCTGATGTATATAGATTTCAGGGACAAGCATATAGTTGGATAGGGTTTGATGAGATAACACACCTACCTACTGAGTTTGCTTGGAACTACTTAGCATCTCGTCTAAGAACAACAGACCCAGAGATTCAAACATATATGAGATGTACCGCCAACCCTGGTGGTTCTGGTGCTCATTGGGTAAAGAAAAGATACATTGAACCAGCACCAGAGAATGAAACATTCATAGGTGGTGACGGAGTAATAAGAAAGTTTATCCCAGCTTTACTGGATGATAACCCTTATCTATCTGGAACTGATTATAAAAAGATGTTGGAATCACTTCCACCTATTCAACGTAAACAGTTATTAGAAGGTAATTGGGATATAAATGAGGGAGCAGCCTTTGTTGAGTTCGATAGGAACATACACGTAATACCTCCATTTGATATCCCAGCTAACTGGTCTAGAGTCAAAGCAGTGGATTATGGTTACTCCGCGCCTTCCGCTGTAGTATGGGCAGCAGTAGACCCTAACGATGAAACATTAATTGTTTATCGTGAACTATATGAAAAAGGTTTAACTGGTAGAGACTTAGCAGATAGAATGTTTGCTATGGAAGAGAGTGATGTATATTCTATATCTGGTGTACTAGATGGTGCTGCATGGAATAAGACAGGTAGTACTGGACCAACTGTAGGTGAAGAACTTGTTAGGGCTGGACACAAACTAAGACCAGCAGATAAGAATAGAGCAGCAGGTAAGATTCAAGTACACGAAAGATTAAAACAGAATAGAGGAAGTGGTAGACCTTATTTACAAATATTTAATACATGTCCTAACCTAATTAGGGAATTACAAACTATCCCTATAGATAAAGCTAAACCAGAAGATGTAGATACCAAAGCATCTGACCACGCTTATGATGCATTGCGTTATTTAATCATGTCTAGACCTAGAGCTACTACATATGATGAGATGTTTACATTCAAAAAGAATCTAGATATTCCTAGTATGGCAGACGAAACATTTGGCTATTAATAATTATTTTTTAATTATTTTGAGTTTAGGGGTTGACAAAATATAAAAATGAGTGTATAATAGTATTTATATTTGTAACTCTCTCTAAATGGATACATGGCTGATAGCGACAACCAATACGATATAAACGAAGCTGAAGACCCGTTCGTATCCGCTGATGAGTTAGCCGAGCAAGTAGAAGAAGAGATATCTTCAGAGAATGCTGTCTTTGTTTCTAATCTTGCAGCGCTTATCCAAGAGAGATTTGAATCAGCAGAAAGAGGAAGAAGAGATGATGAAGATAGATGGCTTAAGGCGTATCATAACTACCGTGGTGTCTACGGTAAAAACGTCAGGTTTAGAGAGAATGAAAAGTCTAAAGTCTTTGTTAAAGTCACTAAGACAAAAGTTCTCGCAGCTTACGGACAAGCTATTGAAGTAGTCTTTTCAGGCAACAAACTTCCAATCACAATTCAAGAAACTAGAGTACCAGAAGGTATATCTGAGTTTGCTCATTTAAATCCATTAAAAGAGAAAACAGGCGGTGAGCTAGATGTAAATCCTGGTATCGAAGGTAATCTAGACTATGCACCAGGAATGGGTGTTACTGATGATAACAGAGGTAACTTTGACCCATACAATATTGGTTTTGAAGGTGATGGTAATACATTAGCTCCTGGCGCTACACAGTTTAATGTTGAGAATAGATTCTTAGCAGGACTAGAAGAAGAGTATCAGAACGAAAAAGGTGAGACTGTACTAGAAGAAGGTAAAGCTCCTTCTCCAGATATGGTACAAATTAGCCCAGCTAAGATTGCTGCTAGACGCATGGAAAAATTAATCCATGACCAGATTGAAGAATCAGACGGTGCTACAGAATTAAGAAGCACAATGTTTGAACAAGTGCTGCTAGGCACAGGAATTATTAAAGGTCCATTTAATTATAATAAGACTTTACATAAGTGGACAACTGATGAAGAAGGTAATAGACAATACACACCTGAAACAGTTGTAGTTCCTAGATTATCTTTTGTCAGTGTATGGGATGCATATCCTGACCCGAATGCTACATCTACAGATGAAGCTGAATGGTTTATACAAAGACATAAACTAAATAAAACTCAGATGCGTGGCTTAATGAAGATGCCACACTTTGATAAAGTTAAACTAGCTGAATGTATCAAACAAGGTTATAACTACGAAAGACGTTCGTTTGAACATGAGTTAGAATTAGATAACTCTGTACAAGGTTTAGATACAGACCGTTATGAAGTTCTTGAGTACTGGGGTGTTATGGATGCTGAGTACGCAAGAGATGCAGGATTAGAAATTGATGAGTCAATTGATGACTTAGAAGAAGTTCAAATCAATGCTTGGATTTGTATGGGTAAGATTCTACGTGTTGTAGCTAATCCATTCAAACCTAATAGATTACCTTATCTAGCTGTGCCTTACGAAAGAAATCCTTATTCGTTCTGGGGTGTAGGTGTTCCAGAGAATATGGATGATTCACAGCAGATTATGAACGGACATGCTAGAATGGCTATTGATAACTTAGCACTAGCTGGTTCATTAGTATTTGATGTAGACGAAGCAGCTCTAGTAGCTGGACAAGATATGTCTATATATCCTGGTAAGATGTTTAAACGTCAAGCAGGTATGCCAGGACAATCTATCTATGGATTAAAGTTTCCAAACACTGCGCCAGAGAATATGCAGATGTTTGATAGATTTAGACAACTTGCTGATGAGTCTACAGGTATTCCATCTTATTCACATGGATACACAGGTGTAACAGGTATGACAAGAACAGCATCTGGTATGTCTATGTTAATGGGTGCAGCATCACTCAATATTAAGACAGTTATTAAAAACATTGATGACTTCTTATTGAAACCATTGGGAGTAGCTTTCTACCAATGGAACATGCAGTTTTATGAAGGAGAGTTAAACATCGAGGGAGACCTTGAAGTTAAAGCAACTGGTACTAGTTCTCTGATGCAAAAAGAAGTTAGGTCACAAAGACTAACTACATTCTTACAATCAGTACAGAACCCTGCGGTAGCACCATTTGTTAAAGTGTCTAAGATTGTACAAGAGCTAGCTTATAGTTTAGACTTAGACCCAGAAGAAATTATAAACTCACCTGAAGAGGCAGCAATATATGCAGAAATTATCGGACTTCAAAACCAGCAACCAGGACCTGAAGCAACTAATCAACAGCCCCCTATGGGTGAAGTTGGAGGAGTTCCTGGAGGTGGAGCGAGTGAAGGTACTACAGGCAATGGCGGCGGCAACATCGGAACAGGAGATATACCGCAACCAGGGGAAAGTACATTTTCTTCAGCACCTCCTCTTGCTTAAAAATAATATGAAGGAATAATGGCGCTACAAACACACGAAGGAGAAATACCAGAAGAATACCTTGCTCAGTTTGAAAAGACAATGCAAGAGACTACAGATGGTAAAGTAACTAAAGAGTGGAAAGAATATGCCAAAGGTTATGTACCTTACGATGCTAAAAAGGATGTAACTTACGAAGATTTAAAACATAAAACTGGTTGGTTTACTAGTCAAGATGATTTAGGAAAACAAACAGTATCTGGTACTTGGCAGACAATGTCAAGAAGTCAAGGAAAACAGAAAGCAGCACAAGACAGAATTAACAGTCTAAAGCAAGCATGTATGATGGGAGATAAGAATGCTTGTTTATTAATACAAGCTAACGCTCCAATGTTTGCACCAGGTCAAACAGAGGCTAAACAGAAGGTAGGTCAAATGTCTATGTATCAAAGAAAAGGATTTGCAGAAGGTGGTTTATTAGATGATTCTTCTAGACTATGGAAAATGGAATCAGACTACCCAGAGTTTCAAAAAGGTGTTGCTAGTAAAGTAACTAAAGAAAGAGTACCCACACAACCAATAGAGGAAGAGTTTATGTATAGCCCACTTAATCAAGGATACACACAAGGATACGCAGATGGCGGTTCAGTTTATGATGAAACAGGTTCTATGTTAGCTCCTGAAGTTCCTTTAAACTTTGAAGATAATATGCCAATGGAAGAAGAATCTGAGTTAGGTCTTACAGCAGACGAGACTGAAGTTCTTGGTCAAGCAATGTCTGACTATCCAGAACTACAAGGCATCTTAGATAAAGTATCCATGGCAACACAATTCACAGGAGAAGGTAGTGTCAACGGAGCAGGTAGTGAGACTAGTGATTCTATTAATGCTAAGTTATCTGATGGCGAGTTTGTCTTCACTGCTAAAGCTGTTAAGCAGCTAGGTGTGGATAAGTTACGTAAGATGATGGCTAAAGCTGAATCAGATTATGATGAGGATATCTCTAAGCAAGAGTACAAACAAATGGATGAAGAAGGATTCGCTAAGGGTGGATTCTTTACTAGACCTAATTATAAGAATGCTAATTATAAAGATGGTGGTTCAGTAAGTACACAAGATATAGGTTCAAGTAACCGTTTAGGAACTATCATACAAAATGCAGTAATGAAGAATAAAACAGAACTTCGTCAGCCATATCAAGAAATGGATGTAGGCGGAAGTGAAGAAGACCAAAGATTACTAGAAGAATATATAGCTAGAGAAAAAGCTAAGAAAGCTCAAGAAGCAATTAGACGAGCTGAATACGAAAGAGAATTATCAGGCGATAATACTATGACTACTGCGCCTGAAGAAACTAGAACACCCCTTCCTAGAAACGAAGGGATGAGATAAATTAACTATAGATACCCGTTCAACCTGACGAGCTAGAACGACTCTATAGTGACAGCCCCAAGGCTACCTCTTAATTGAGCACCTTGGATATTAGTAACCCCGAAGCTACCCCATATTAATGGGCACTTATTGGAGGTCAAAATGACAACAGCAACAACAACACAAGAGACGGAGGAAATCCAAGCAAATCCTTATAACGCAAAAAAATCTTGGGACAACAGCAACCCTGAAGCCAGTAGAGGCTTACAAAGCGCTGATGATTCCCTAGCTTACGTTGCCCCTAAAAAAGAAGTATATGTATCAAAACACGAAGCAATTAAAGAAGAAAAAGAAGTCGTTACTGATACTGATGCTAAACAACAGGCTACCAACGAAGACGATGTTTTTGAAGAGGAAACTACCCAACAGTTTAAAAAGGTAGACTACAAAAAGCGTTATGATGATTTAAAGAAACATTATGATAGAAAACTAGGAGACTGGAAAGCTAAAGAACAATCGCTAAGAGCAGAGATGTTAGCTACTAGACCTAAGTATAAAGCACCTAAAACCCAAGACGAACTTGCTACTTTTAGGGAAGAATATCCTGATGTTTATGATGTTGTAGAAACTGTAGCACATTTGCAAGCTGAGACACAGTTATCTGAACTACAAGAGAAAGTTAACATGTTATCAGAAAGAGAAGCAGCAGCATCTCGTAGAGCAGCAGAGCAAGAACTTCTTAATCTGCATCCAGACTTCAGAGAAATCAGACAGTCTGAAGAGTTCCACGAGTGGGCAGAGGTTCAGCCTGAAGCTATTCAAGGTTGGATTTATGACAACAATGGTGATGCAACTCTAGCAGCAAGAGCTATAGATTTATACAAACAGGATATTGGTATTTCCTCCAAGAAGGTTGAAAAGGCTGTGTCGAAAAAGTCAAGTCCGAAGGAAGACCCACGAGGTTCAGCTGCAGACGCAGTATCAGTTAAAGGAAAAACTGAAACAACAGAATCTACGGAGAAGATTTGGACTACCTCAGAAATTGCTAGTCTTTCAGTAGACCAGTACGAGAAGTATCAAGAAGAATTAGATGATGCTTTTAGAACTGGACGAATTGTAAATGGCTAGCTTAGAAACAATAATTAAATAAAGGAGAACAGAAATGGGTTTCGAGGCAGGAACTACTAACTGGAATCCAGCCACTACGGGGCAAACTAACTCGTTTTGGCTGCCAGAAGTTTTTTCAAAGAAGGTACAAGTTGCCTTCCGTAAATCAGCAGTTGCTGAAGCAATCTGTAACACAGACTATATGGGAGAAATCTCACAGTTCGGTGATACAGTAAATATCATTAAAGAACCAACAATCACAGTTGAAGATTACACGCGTTCGACTACTTCACTAAATTCAACTAACTTAACTGATGAAGAATTAGTGTTGCAAATCGACCAAGCTAAATACTTCCAGTTTAAAGTTGACGATTTAGAGAAGAGATTCTCTCACGTGAATTGGCAGCAAATTGCATCTGATAACGCTGCATATCAGCTTAAAGATGCTTTTGACTCTAACGTAATCACAGCTGCAGTTGCTGGTGCTACTAGTAACACTTATGGTACTGATTCATCACCAATTGATACTGGTTTCGATACTAGTGAAATTGACCCTCTAGATGTACTTGCTCGTCTTGCACGTTTGCTTGATGACCAAAACGTACCTGAAGAGAATAGATGGGTTGTAGCTAAGCCTGAGTTCTACGAAGAGCTTGCTAAGACTTCATCTAAGTTAATGTCAGTTGACTACAACCAAGGTAACGGTGGACTACGTAATGGTCTAGTTGCTTCTGGTGAGCTACGTGGTTTCAAGATGTATAAGTCTAACAACGTACCTACACCATCAGGTTCAGGTGTAACTGCTACTCACAACGTCCTAGCTGGTCATATGTCAGCTGTATCTTGTGCACAAGCATTGTCTACAGTTGAGTCAGTCCGTGATAACAATTCTTTCAAAGATATTGTTCGTGGTCTACTAGTTTGGGGTCGTAAAGTATTACGTCCTGAAGCTTTAGCACTAGCTAAAATTAAGATTGACTAATAGTTAATCATTAAGGGATTCCTTCGGGAGTCCCTTACCTAATTAAATAAAGAGAGAAGAATGTCAGCCCATACTTTTTTAGAAATAACAAATTCTATTCTTAGCGAACTTAATGAAGTTCAATTGACATCTGCTGGCTTTAACAACGCTAAGGGTATTCAACAGTTTGTAAAGTCTGCTGTTAACAGAGCATACTTTGATATAGCAAACGAAAATCCAGAGTTCCCTTGGTTATCTACATCATGCTCTGGAACAGATGTTCAAGAATATGGTAATACATTTGTAGATACAACAGCGGGACAACGCTGGTATTTTTTAAGAAAACATTCAAGCGGTGCACATGGCACTGCACAAGATTACGGTAGGATTGATTGGGATAACTTCTATCTTACCACAGAAGGAGTAGGTACTTGTTCAACAGCTGGAGTCTGTTCAGATAGTGCATACACAACAGCAGATGCTTGTATAGCAGCTGGTAAAGTATGGACAGATTATGACTCAGAATCTACTTGTACATCTCCTAATACATGGACAACAACACATTCATCACCATATACTAGGTCAGCTTTAAAGTTTATTCCTGTTGATGAATGGAAAAAACACTATATGGAAGCTGATGATTCAGCAAAAGATACTGGAACATATGGTCAACCACTTAGAGTATTTATGTCTCCGTGTGGAAGAAAGTTTGGATTATCTCCATTACCAGATAAAGCATACAGAATTTATTTCTACGCTTGGGAACAATTAGTAGAATTAACTAATGCTGATGATGAAGTTAGATATGCAGAACAATGGACTTCTATCTTATCAGCAAGAGCAAGATACTATGTATGGCAGTTTAAAGAAAATACACAGTTAGCTACATTAGCTTTAGACGAATACAAGAAAGGTATGAGGTTAATGAAAAATTATACAGGCAAACCACAACCTTCGGTTATGTCTGATGATAGGGTTCAATACGTTTAATGGCAGCAGAACAAGGTATAGCAATATCAGTTGGTGGAGGTCTAGATAAGACTTCTTCATCATTTGATTTGTTTAAAACGCCTGGAGCTGCAACACGTCTTAAAAACTTTGAATCATCTATTTATGGTGGATATAGAAGAGTAGATGGTTATAGAAAATTTGTATCTAGTCCAGTTACTTCTTTAACAATTGTTGATGGCGGTTCTGGATATAGCGCAAGTACTACAGCAGCTGTATATGATGATGAAGGTAAAGGTTCAGGTGCGACAGTATCATTAACTATAGATGGTAGTGGTACAATTACTGGAGCAACACTTACTGCAGCAGGTAGCGGTTATCAAAAAGCTCCAGAAATAGTTATTGCAGATTCTAGTACAAGTGGTTCAGGCGCATCAATAACAGCTACTATTAATACACCAACAATTCCTTCAGGAACAGAAGCACCTGTTAAAGGAATGCATGCATTTAAAACTGGTGGCTTTGCTTGTCAAAATGGTGGTATCTATTGGTCAGAAGATGGATATGATTGGATACAAGTAAACAAAGAGTATGGTACTTGTTCCTCAGGCGGTTATACTACACAACAAAGCTGTGAAGAAAGTAATGCTACATGGACACCAGGATGGGCTACTGAAACTAATCTGTCTACAGCTACAACAACTAGTGTAGACTCAGATGCTAGATGGCAATTTGCTGAGTATACTATTGGTGAAGAAACAAGAATAACAGCAACAAACGGTGTAGACCCAATTGTATTTCTTAAGACTAAAGTAGAAAGTGGAACTCGTAAATTCCAATTCTACAGAGGAATGTATACTACCTTTGGTCTTAGTAAGTCTTCACCAGATTATGACGAAATACCTAAACCTCAGTGGTGTGAGGAGCATTCAGACCATATCATAGTAAGTGGTTGGTCTAAACAACCTGAGACTGTATATTATAGTACTAGATATGTTGATGATGATTACACAGGCGCATCCTCTGGTTCTATTAATGTAGGTGATAGCGTTACAGGATTAAAAACTTTCCGTGATGATTTAATTATATTCTCACAGACAAGTATTGATAAACTAATTAATATTAATAATGCTGCTACAATTGCAGTAGTAGACGTAACAAGAAACATCGGTTGTCTAGATGGGTTCAGTATCCAGGAGATTGGTGGTGACCTAGTATTCTTAGCACCAGATGGTATACGTACAGTTGCTGCAACAGCCCGTATTGATGATATTGAATTATCTTCTGTATCACATAAGATTAGTCCAGTAATTAATAATGTAGTTAATCAGATAAATCTATATGATATATCTAGTACAGTAATTAGGTCTACTAATCAATATAGATTATTCTATTGTAATAATGCAACAGCTAAGTTAGCACAGAAAGGAATTATAGGAACATTTAAAATTAATGTTCAAGGTGTTCCAGTATGGGAATGGTCAGAGCTTCAAGGATTTCCAATAAGTGCTATTGATTCTAACTATACTGCTAATAATGTAGAACAAGCTTATCATGGAGATTACTCAGGATATATTCATTTACATAACACAGGTAATGATTTAGATGGAGATAACATATCAGCTGAATTTAAAACTCCTGATATAGATTATGGTGATATAGGTATTAGAAAGACATTACATCATATTAAACTATCAATTAAACCAGAAGGTACAAGTGATATTAATATGGATGTTAGATATGACTTTGAAGACCCAGAGTTACCACAGCCAACAACATTTGAACTAGGTGAACTATTATCACCATCACTATTTGGTCAAGCAACTTTTGGTGTTTCTAGATTTGGTAGTCCAGAGATTCCAATGAAAAAACTTAATATATGGGGAAGTGGATTCTCAAATAGTTTTAAATTTCACAGCAACGACAAGAATCCTGCATACTCTATTCAAGGTATGTACATTGATTTGATTCCATCAGGAAGGAGATAAAGAATGGGAACAGCTTATACAAGACAGTCATCATTTTCAGACGGCGATACTATTACAGCTAGCTTATTTAATAATGAATATGATAAATTAGTAGAAGCATTTAATTCATCAACAGGACACACTCATGATGGAACTGCAGGAGAAGGTGCTGCTATTACTAAAGTTGGTCCTACACAAGATGTTATTATATCTGGTACTTCAGTACTCCCTAAGACTAATAATGCGATTGACTTAGGTTCAGCTACATATAAATTTAAAAATGCTTTTTTTGCTGGTAATATCACAGCTGATGGTTCTATTACTTATAATGGTAATGTTGTATTAGGTAGTGACTCTACAGATACAATTACAATTAATGGTACTATTCAAGGAAGTTCATTAGTCTTTGAAGGTGCTACAGCAGATGCTTATGAATTAACTCTAGCTATTCCTGATGCTACTGCAGATGTTACAGTAACTCTTCCGAATGCTACAGATACTTTAGTTGGTAGAGCTACAACAGATACTCTTACTAACAAAACAATAACATCGCCAACAATTAATACTCCTACTATTACAGGTAATACTACCTTTAGTGATGGAGCTTATGATTTTGATATTGCATCTCATGATGGTACTAATGGTCTTAAGTTAGGCGGTACATTAGTTACATCTTCAGCAGCAGAGTTAAACAAACTAGATGGTTATACTGGTTCAGTTACTGAATTAAACTATCTTAAGTCTTTATATGACACAGGTGTAACTTCAGTAGAATTTGATTTACTAGATGGATTAACAGCAACTACAACAGAATTAAATGTAATGGATGGAGGCACAACTGCTACATCTACTACACTAGCTGATGCTGATAGAGTTGTTGTCAATGATGCTGGTACAATGAAACAAGTAGCTCTAACTGATTTTGAGACTTACTTTGAATCAGCTTTAGATACTTTATCAAATGTAACTACAGTAGGTGCGCTTAATTCAGGTTCTATTACTTCTGGATTTGGAGCTATTAACAATGGCTCATCTAACATAACTACTACTGGCACAGTTACTTATGGTAGTTTATCAGATGGTACAATAACTATTACAGCATTTGTAGATGAAGATAATATGGTATCTGATTCTGCTACTCTTGTACCTACACAGCAATCTGTTAAAGCGTATGTAGATTCTCAAGTACAAAGCAAAGACGCACTAAGTGAGTTATCTGGAACATCAGATGATATTACAGAAGGAACAACTAATTTATTTTTTACAAGTGCAGAACAAACTAAATTATCTAATATTGAAGCAAATGCAGATGTAACAGATGCTACTAATGTAGATGCTGCAGGTGCAGTTATGAACTCAGATACAACAACAGCTAGTATGTCATTTGTTGTAGATGAAGATACAATGACTTCAGACTCTGCTACTAAAGTACCTACACAGCAATCTGTTAAAGCTTATGTAGATACACAAGTAGCTGGTGTTATAGATTCAGCCCCTGCTACATTAGATACATTAAACGAATTAGCAGCAGCATTAAATGACGATGCAAACTTTAGTACTACTGTAACTACTAGTATAGCTACTAAGTTAGCTAAAGCTTCTAACTTATCTGATTTAGCAGATGCAGCTACAGCAAGAACAAACTTAGGATTAGGCACAGCAGCTACAACTGCTTCTACAGCTTATGCTACAGCAGCTCAAGGTTTATTAGCGGATAGTGCAGTACAAAATT
>Ga0255772_10002793_pt1 | contig 16962 bp, 9 predicted proteins | sample 071ome_34_FD_179970 | JGI IMG/M metagenome (GOLD analysis project Ga0255772, IMG submission 179970) | Coastal salt marsh microbial communities from the Groves Creek Marsh, Skidaway Island, Georgia - 071411BT metaG (version 2) | ecosystem: Environmental > Aquatic > Marine > Intertidal zone > Salt...
TGGTAATAAAAAAACCATGGCCATCTATGATCCGAACAATATGGGGTGACCCAGAACGATTTAAAAACAGTTACTTCCCTAGTGAATTAGGTGGAAAATTATATTTGGCTGGTGATGGTGCGGTAAGAGATGCTGAATCAGGCTACTTTACTATCATGGGTAGAATTGATGATGTACTAAATGTCTCAGGTCATAGACTAGGAACAATGGAAATTGAATCTGCATTAGTTGCCAATGACTTGGTAGCTGAAGCAGCTGTTGTTGGAAGACCCCATGACGTTAAAGGGGAATCCATCATTGCCTTTGTCGTTTTAAAATCAGATCGACCAAATTCCGAGAAAGCGACAGAAATAGTCAATGAATTACGTGCATGGGTAGGAAATGAAATTGGACCTATCGCTAAACCTGATGAAATTAGATTCGGTGATAATTTACCTAAAACGAGATCTGGAAAAATCATGAGAAGGTTACTTCGATCAATTGCTAAAGACGAGGAAATCACCGCAGATATTTCTACTCTGGAAAATCCTGCAATCCTGGATCAACTCAAGCAAAAAGTTTAAAATGTTTTAATGCTAAAAACAATTAATGCCGTTTTAAAATCCAAAAAGATAAAATATTTTTATTACGGCATTTTTTCACTAGCATCAATTCTCATTTTATCTGCAGCCATTGCCTACAATTTTTTTCTCATTCCTAATGTAGAGAAATACAAACAAAATATTGAAAGCTTTATCGCCAAAGAAACAGGTGGTGAGGTTTCGATTGATAAGCTCAATATTGTATGGAATGTCACGAACCCCCGTTTTCAGTTGAGAAATTTTTCTATCACAGACCGAGATAACAATAAAACCATTAATTTAAATGCTATCGACTTTGAAATATCGTGGCTTAGCGTACTCAAATTTGAACCAATCTTAAATCAAATTATTATTGGTGATCTTGATATCTTAGTTGAACGGACTGTTAATAATAAATTAAAAATTGCAGGAATTGAGATCATTGAATCAACTGAATCATCTCTTTCAGATTGGCTTCTTAACCAACATGAAGTCAGAATAATCAATGGAAAAATAACTTGGAGGGATGAGTATAGAGCAGCAAAAGATTTAACAATTAGCGGTATAAACCTGACCTACACAAGTCCAACATATCTCACCTACCTAGATCGCCATAAATTTAATTTAAATGCATTAGTGTCAGAGGGAACAAAAGAAAGAGTATATGTAAATGGATTCTTTGATTTGGATTCTATTGATCACTTTGATCAAGTTAAAACAAAGATGAAGGTGAATATTTCGCAAGCATTTCTACCGGCATTTAAGCCCTGGATTGACTACCCCTTCGATGTCAAGCAAGGTTATGGTGACCTTAAACTAAACCTTGTATTTGTTAAGAATAAAATTCAAGAAGTTAAAACGTCTTTCAATGTAGATAATTACATTGGTAACTTTAATGACAATCAAGATAAGTATATTAATATTTCTGAATTATCTGGTAGTGCAATTTTTGAAAATAATAATAATGTAAAAAAAATAGCCTCCACAAATTTAAACATTAAAACAAATAATATTGATATCCAAAACAGTGCATTTGAAGTCCTAGTCAAAGATAATGTAGCGCAATCTTTTAAGTTAAAATTAAATCAGTTGAATATTGATGCAGCTGAATCAATTATTAATCAGACTCAATTTTTTGAAGAGTTAAAATCTTATCTTGCCGACTATAGCCCCACAGGTGATATTAAAAATCTACAGTTATCATGGAAAAAAAATAAAGAACTTATAGCGGGTGGATCTCTAATCAATTTTGGTATTAATTCACATAATGAATTTCCTGGATTTAAAAATCTTACAGCTAGCTTTGATATTAAAAATAATAAAGGTTTTCTAGATATTACTAGTAAAAATATCACTTTTAATCAAGAGGATAAACTTAGAACAAATTTAACCTTCGATACTTTTAATGGTGTAATCAAGATTGATGGAGATGATTATAAATTTACAAATGTATTACTTAATAACAACGATCTAAATTTATTAACATCTGGAACAGTAAACCTTAAAAATTTAAAACAACCGGATCTAGATCTAACTATCACTTTATCTGCTCCAGACATCTCAAGAATAAAAAAATACTACCCGAAAAATACTGACCCAGATCTACTAAATTGGCTCGATACATCTTTGCTTGCAGGAAGCATTGAAAATACAAAGATCACTATCAAAGGTGAACTTGATAAACTCTTCGACAAAAATGCAAATTCAAATATTCAAATCACGGGCAGTTACAATAATGCTAACATCGAATACGCTACAAGTTATCCTGAGATTGAAAAGGCAAATATATCATTTAGCCTAGATTCCAATATATTAAAATTATTTGCAAAAGATGGAACAGTGGCTGATCAGAATATTTCGTCATTAGAGGTCATGTCTGATCTGTCTGAAGTAGATTTAATGATAAATACTCATTGGGTTACCAGTGGAGGCACTAATAGTTTAATTCAGGCCATCAATAACTCACCCCTGTACGAGGATACTCAGGAATTCACAAATCAGCTGATTACGAATGGAAATGCAATCCTAGACCTTAAAATTAATTTCCCAATCACGAATCCAGATCAAATTAACTTTGAAGCAAAATATAAGCTGAATAATGTAGTCATTCAAAATCCAAGAATAGGTCTTCCTCAAATAAACAATCTAAATGGAATTCTAAATATTAAACCAAGCTTTTATGAGCTTAAAAATGCATCGGGATCGGTTTTTGAAATGCCGATTAGTATAGATGTTCTGAATGAAGATGATGTAACCAAAATTAATGCTACCGGAAAAATTGATGAAACATTCTTTATTAATAATTTAGGATCAGGTTGGGCTAACAAGGTCCAAGGGTCTGCTGGGTGGATTTTAAAATCTAATATTACTGAACAATCCAATTCCTTGTCTTTAGAAACTGATTTAAAAGGAATAGAAATTAATGGGCCCCACCCATTAAATAAAAAACAGGATGAGGTAAAAATCTTATCCATTGTTAAAAAACCATCAAAGAACAACTTAACAAACTATGTTATTAGGCTAGACAATGACGTCAATGGTAAGATTTACATGAGCAAAAATGGTTGGTCTGGTCAGATTAATATCCTATCCAATGAAGAGTTCCAAGAAAGGAACGGAATATCAATTTTTGCAAACTTCAAAGATGTTGACCTAGATGATTTTTCATCACTACTTAATTTGAAATCAGATAACAAGCAAGAGACATTTAGGATTGGTAAGTCAAAACTAAATTTTGAAAAATTAGTTGTAAATGGTTTCAACCTTCATCGATTGGAAACCGTTGTTTTTCCATCCAATAATAATCTTAAAGTTTCCTTATATTCAAATGAAATTAAAGGTAATGCATTGTGGGATAAAAACGAAAGAAAGCTAACAGGTAGATTTAATAAATTTATTATTACAAAAGATAAACAAATAGGTAAATTAAATGACGAAGATAATTTACCAACCACAGCACAGCCAGTATCAATTGATTTGATGATCGATGAAGTTATCCTTGATGATAAAAGTATGGGCAAATTTGATATCCAGGCATCAAATATAAATAATCAAATTTGGAAAATAGAAAATTTCACTATAACTAACCCTCATCATGAATTTAAAGCAGATGGGGAATGGCTGGCAAAAGAGACTGGCACACAAACCAAAATGGATTTCAAATGGAAAGCAGATGACCTTGAAAAAACTTTAGAACAGCTTGGGTATCCTAATTTGGTCAAAAAAGGAAACGCCAGATTTAATGGATTTGCAAATTGGGAAGGAAGTCCCTTTGATTTTTCTTCCGATCTGATTAATGGAAATTTTTCTATGGATATCCAAAAGGGAGAGATACTCGAAGCCGAACCAGGCATTGGGAGATTATTTGGATTGCTGACATTGCAAAATTTACCTAAAAGATTAAGTCTGGACTTTAGTGACTTATTTTCTAAGGGCTTTATATTTGACTCAATAAATGCGGGGGTTCGAATTAATAATGGGGTACTGAGTTCAAACAATTTTAAAATGATTGGGCCTGCTGCAGAGGTCTTAATGGATGGTGAAGTTGATATTATCGAAGAAACTCAAAATTTGCATGTCACAGTCAAACCCTTTGTGAGTGATTCATTGTCCCTTGCTGCGCTAGCTGGGGGTCCTTTAGCTGGTGCTGCTGCCTTTATTGCTCAAAAAATACTTAAAGATCCTCTAAACAAAGTATTGACTGATGAATATCAAATCATAGGAACGTGGGATGACCCAATTGAAGTAGATAAACCAAAATCAGAAGAATTATCTGAACTGGTGGATGAAGAGGTCATCCAACCATCAGAAAGTATTCTAGAAAAACTAAATATATTTAAAAATAAAGATGAATAACGAAATAGACAATCTCATATTAAATCCAGCAGAACTTGATAATCAAAAAATTCAAAAAGTGATGAATAATTTGAATCATAAGAATATCGACTACAGCGACTTGTATTTTCAATACTCTAAAAATGAATTTTATGCTATTGAGGACGGTGCAGTAAAAAATGCTTCATTTAATATTGATAATGGCTGTGGAGTCAGGGCGGTGTCTGGAGATAAAACTGCATATGCGTATACTGACGAAGTAAATTTTCAAACTCTTACTCAATCCTGTGAAATCATTAATGCACTAAGATCTCAGGGTCAGAATAAATCTGTTCCTCAAGTTATCTCAAATAAAACACGACAACTTTACCAAAGTATTGACCCAATAATAAATACAGGCGAGAAAAAAATTGAAATATTAAAAAAACTCGAAAGTTTAGCTTTTTCTCGAGATAAACGGATTATTAAAGTCAGCGCTTCGATTGCGGCAGAATATGATGCGATTTTAATTGTAAATAAATTCTCTGATATGAAGAGTGATATTCGCCCTCTTGTCCGATTATCACTAAGCATAATTATCGAAGATAAAAAAAGAAGGGAAATCGGAACAGCTGGAGGTGGCGGACGATTTAGTATTGATTATTTTACTGACGATGTTCTTAATCTTTACATTGATGAAGCATACCACCAAGCTGTAACCAACCTTGAAGCCATACCATCCCCTGCTGGACTGATGCCTGTCGTTCTAGGACCTGGTTGGCCAGGTATTCTCCTCCATGAGGCTATTGGACATGGTTTGGAGGGAGACTTTAATCGTAAGGGTACCTCAGCTTTTTCTAAACTGATGGGAAAACAAGTGGCTCATAGTGATATCACCATTGTTGACGATGGAACAATCCAGGACAGACGAGGTTCATTAAATATTGATGATGAAGGTAACCCCACGCAGCGAACTGTTTTAATTGAAAATGGGATTCTAAAAAATTATCTACAAGACACTCTTAATGCAAAACTAATGAATATGGACATTACTGGTAATGGCCGAAGAGAGTCTTATGCCCATATTCCTATGCCCAGAATGACCAATACCATTATGACCAATGGTAAACATAACCCAGATGAAATCATTAAATCAGTAAAAAAAGGAATCTATGCTCCAAATTTTGGTGGTGGGCAGGTAGATATCACCAGTGGTAAATTTGTCTTCTCCTCTTCGCTTGCTTGGTTGATTGAAGATGGAAAAATTACCCAACCAATTAAAGGAGCTTCCATTGTTGGCAATGGTCCAGATATCCTTAAAAAGGTTTCAATGGTTGGAAATGACTCGTCATTAGATACTGGTGTTGGTACATGCGGCAAAGATGGGCAAAGCGTACCAGTCGGGGTTGGGCAACCTACTTTAAAAATTGATGAAATACTTGTTGGTGGATCAGATACCCAGGGTTAATTTTATTTATTAACTCTGTTTTTATATTCAAGTGTTCTGGTGTCGATCTCTATCATATCGCCAGTATCGCAAAATAAAGGTACCATCAGTTCAAAGCCAGTATTAATCGAAGCTGTTTTCATAACCTTACCAGAAGATGTATCTCCCTTGACTGCAGGTTCAGTATAAGTAATTTCCCGAGTAACTGAATTTGGTAGCTCGACTGAAATTGCTTTTCCTTCATAAAAAACAACCTCACACGACATTCCATCCTCTAAAAATTTCAAAGCATCTTCCATGCTGTCTGGCCCTACTTCGTATTGATTGTATTCCTCATCCATAAATACATAAGCTGGATCAGCGAAGTAAGAATAGGTAACTTCCTTCTTTTCTAAAATAACTACATCAAATTTATCGGATGCATTAAAAACTGATTCAGTAGCAGATTCGTTGAGTAAGTTCTTTAATTTCATTTTTACTACCGCTGCATTTCGTCCAGATTTATTGTATTCACATTTCAATGCAACCATTGGATTGCCATCTACCATAATGACGTTCCCTGCTCTAACTTCCTGTGCTGTTTTCATAACTATCCTTGAAAAAAATTTTTGATGATTATACTAAATTATTTAATAAATAATGAATAAATTTGAGCAATCCCAGTGCCTCTTTTTATAAAATTATCCCTTGCTTCTAAATAACAATCTTTCAGATTTTCAATATTTTCAAATATATATCGCCAGTGTTCGAAATTTAGGCTCTGATTATTCCATATTAAAAAAATTTCTCTTAACTGTTGAGGCAAGGAAATAAAGTAATGATCAAGAAAAGCATTTAATTTTGTAACATGAAGACCATTTTCTTGAATGTATGGTTGCCAAATAAAAGGAGATCCAGCCAAAATAGCACGGATTAGACTATCTTCGCCACGAACAAAGTTTATTAAACTATTAGATAGAGCTTGATCAAAATCATTAAAACTCAATAAATTTTTACCTCTACTCTTATCTTTATCAAATCTATCATGCAATACAGAATCATATTGCGGAAAGTTGGTTCGAAGAACTTTAACTGAAGCTTCAATATTCTCATTAAAATAGCAAAAAAAGTTAATAGTTTTTGTATCTAAACTTTCCGGTCGATACAAACCTTTATCATTTATACCAAATATTGGAACACCTGAATGTTCGCCAACACCTGGAATATAAAATATTTTTTTATATTTTTTGTTTATTGACTCTCTAAGATGAAAGTCGTCAACCCATTGCTCAGCTGAGAAATACTCATAGTTGATTAATAAATTTTTGCTTGTGAGTTTAGCTTCATAAGATATGGGTAACTGTGTATCAAAAATAGTAACAATATTAGTATTTGGTAAAAAGTTGTTATCCATCTTATCAATATCAATAATATTAATATTTTCGTTAAATAAATTTTTATCTAAAATTTTTTGTGTAAGCTCATTGGAAGTAAGAAATACGTTGCTGGTGACACTATGATCAATAAAAAGCCCATGAGCAAGCCTTAATGGAATCGATATATCTCCATAGTTATCGATAAACCTTGAAAATATGTCTACTGAAAATGTCATCGATAAAGTATAGACATAATTTCTATTTCTTTTTGTCCAGAAGGACTTTCATAGGAAATGATTTCTCCAACTTGCTTACCGAGAATAGCTTTAGAAAGTGGAGATAACCAGCTTATCTTATTTTCTTTAGGGTCAACTTCAGGGACGCCAACAATCTGAATCTTGTTAATCTGGTTTGTATTTAAATTCTCATACTCAACTGTTGCTCCAAAAAAAACTTTGTCTTTATTTTCTTGCTCAAGTGGATCAATAATCTTTGAATCTTCAATGGCGGTAAGTAAATACTTTACTCTAGAATCAATTTGCCTTAATCTCTTCTTACCATAAATATAGTCACCATTTTCCGATCGATCACCATTGCTTGCTGCCCATGAAACATCTTTCACAACCCTTGGTCGATCAACCTTTAGGAGATAATTTAACTCTTCCCTTAAATGTATAAAACCATTTTTTGTTAGATAAGATGATTGCTCGCTCATAATATAGTTTTACTATAAAATTTAAATGTGAAAGATAACACAATTACAATTTGTAAAAATGACATTTACTTTAAAAGATTCATTCACACAAATAATTCCACACATTTTAATACCTTCACCCTATTTGAATTTATTTCAAATGAATTAAGTATTTATTATCTTTCATCCAATGAAATTAGTAAAAAAATAATTAATAAATTAGAGGAATATATTATTCTGGAAGAGATTGTATCCAATGAAATTGTTGGGTACGGAAATCAATATCTTCATGATATCGAATCACTCGTGTTTTTTGTTCAGAATGCCATAAAGAACATTCATGAATATGACATAGATTACCAGGATGGGTCATTCAATCTATCCATCGAAAATAAATTTCTTCACTCAGTAATAGATAAATTTAATCAATATTTAATTAACAATGATCTATTTACATATCACCAGGCAATTTATTTCTTTATTAAAAATATCGAATTTGATAAAAAGGTTCAATTAATTGGTTTTAATCTTGATACACCACTGAATAAATTAATTCAGAATAAGTTTAAGACAAATGATATTTCTTTAAAAAAGGAAAATAAAGACCATATCATTCAGCAATTTGACAATGAACTCCAAGAGTTTAACTTTATAAGTGATGAAATTATTCGCAAACATTCACAAGGGAAAAAAATTGCAATTATTTCTGAAGATGTCAATAAGATTCTTACAACCTTCCATCCTGTACTCACGGGTCTGCAAATTTACAACAAAGATGCAAATGGCCAAGAGCTAATTGGATTAAATATCCCCAATCAAATATCGTTATCAAAATCACCGATCATTCGTAGTATTTTTATTTTTTTTGATTTGCACTACGGCCATTATGTTGCTGTCGAAAAAATACGTCATTTCGTAGTCACCTGCTTCCAAAATGATCTATTGCTGGTGAGTGACCTGGATGAAAAAATCAAAATGCTTAAAAAGCATGGAATCCGAAAAATTAATCTAAAAAGGTTTAATGAAATTATAGAATCTTCTTCTTTGAATAAATCTTCTTTTGAAGAAATTAATAAATTACAAAGTAACTTAGCTATAACGGACTGGGGAGCATACCTTGTCAGACTATTAAAAAATTATTTATTTCGTAATGAACTTAAATTAAGCGATTCATTAATTGAGGACTTGAATAGTTTTATTGATCTAATTAACAACATTGGTTCAATTAGAAAACATAAAATTATTAATTATCTAGAGTTTAAAAAATACCTAAATATTATCCTAAGCCAGATTCAAAAAAACTTTTTTGTTTCAAGCAATGCAATTGATATTTATTCATTTAAAGATGAAGTAATCTCACGGTATGATGATATTTACCTCATAGATTTTATCGATCGAAAAAATCAAATCAGCTTAAGAAATCCCTTACTCCCCTTGTATCACCTAAATAAAATAAATGATTTCAATAAAAGAAAAACTTTTACAGCTAATCAATTAAACAAACTGTCAGAAAAAGGTAATTTATCGATCTCTTATTCTTTATTGACTGACAATGTAGAAAATACAATCTCATCATCCGTCACATTTAGCGAGATTGTCGAAAAAAAATATGAAAAAAAATATGATTTTCTTCATAAAAATAAGACATCATCACTTGATAATGACCACACACACAAGGCACTACCCAAAGGGATAAAAAATATTCGTGGTTTGCTCGAGCGTCTACAAACTTGTCCCCGATGGGCCTTTTATCAAGACGTCCTTTACTGCAATGACGAGTCAGATCATCTCACACCAGAGTATAGCCCACGCTTAAGAGGTATTCTGATTCATGAAGCACTACATAACATCTGGATAAAGTTAAAAAATTATCAAGGTCTAGCTGAAATTAACAACTTAAAGGAATTTATTAAACCTATCGTTGAAACGTCTATAGACACAAAATATGAATTTTCAATAATGGGTGATTCAGTTAAAAAATTTGAAATAACAAGATGCACTGAGTTAATTCAAGGGCTGCTTGAGACAGAAAAGAAAAGATTGCCTTTTTCAATTCAAAACTTGGAAGAAAAACAACAATATGTTCATGGAGAATATTCATTTGATCTTATAAAGGATAGGATTGATAAAGATGATAATGGGATTCATGTCATTGACTATAAAACGGGAAAATTACCTACAACAAAATCCTGGACAGAATTACCAATTAAAAATTTTCAAATCCCCTTATATTTTTTATTTACAGACTGTAAGGTAAGTACATTATTGCTTTATGAGATAAATCAAAAAAATATTGCGATCAAGAGATATACTTTTAAGGAAAATGATCACCAAATACCTGACAACATTTCCCAACAAGTTACTAGTAAAACTTTTGAGAATCTCAAAAAAATATGGTTAGATGAGATCAATAGCTTGATGCATCTATACGAACAAGGGTATTTCCCTAACACATTCGAAAAAGAGGATGATCTAACATATTGTGGTAGCAAAATTCTTCTTCGTCTTCCGGAAAAAAAATTCCAATATGAGTTATGATTGATGAGCAGCACTGACATTCAAAATAGGATTAAATGTCTTGACCTAAAGTCAATAATTGTTCAAGCCCCAGCAGGCTCTGGCAAAACTGAATTATTAACTCAGCGCTTTATAAAACTCCTCGCTCATGTCAATTCACCAAGAGAAATATTGGCTGTTACCTTCACAAATAAAGCTGCAGCTGAAATGAAAAATCGAATAACGAATTACCTTCAAAATAAAACTGCACCTAAAAATGAAACGACAAAAAAATTAATTGATCTTTTAAATAAGGAAATAACAAGAAGAGGAATAACTGTAGATGAGATCATCTCAGAGTTTAATATCCTGACCATTGACGCACTTAACCAACAAATTATCAATTCCACCCCCCTGCTCACTCAGTATGGATACCAATCATCTATTATTGAAGATCCTGTCCCAATCTATTCTGAGATCATAAAAAAAGTAATTTATGCAGAGACCAATTCAGATACTATTCATAAAATTCTCCATACTTTAAATATTGAATTCCCTCAACTCGAAAAATATTTATTGGAGCTTATGACAAATAGAGATAAGTGGATCCACCATATCTTTGATGATGAAAATAGTAATGAATTTAATAGATATATCCAGCAAGAGGAAGAAAAGTCACTCTCGCATTTACAAAAACTTTTTAAACTAAATGATTCAATTCGTTCCAAAAAAAGGGAATTGCTCCACTTTATTGAATCGATTTATACCAAACAAAAAAGTATTAGAAAAAACATTAAAGAAGAGGATTTGCTATTCTTTAAACTAAATTCAGTCAGTAATGATATTACAAATATGGAGTGGCCAAAGTTTGAAAGCTTTGAGAAAGAGTACTACTTTCTAAATATTTCAAACTTACAGCAGAACGATATCATGCAGACGTTATCGCCAATTCTTAAAGAAGCATATGCTAGAATCAAATTGTACTTTAGTCAAAATAAGGTAATTGATTTCCCTGAAATCACATTGCAGGCATTACTAGCTCTTAAAAATGAATCAGGATTTACTGATTTAAAAAGCTACCTCAACATAAAGTATTCTCATATCCTAGTCGATGAATTTCAGGATACAAATAAAAACCAGTTACAATTATTTGAATACCTTACGCATGAATGGGGGCCAGAAAATACCTTTTTTTGTGTAGGTGATCCAATGCAGTCGATTTACCGATTTCGACAATCAGACGTTAGAATTTTTTTGGATGTTATAAAAAACGGAGTTGGGAAGATAAAGTTAAATCATATTATTCTCTCAGTAAATAACAGATCAAAAAGTCGTCTAATTCATTGGTTTAACTCACGCTTTTCTAAAATTTTTACAGAACAAGATATTGACCATGGAAGTATTCAATATCAGTTATGCAGTCCTAAAATTGATGATGATAGTGGGTTAATAAATTTTTTATCATACAGTTCTAAGTCATCTTCAAAATCTTCAGGCATCGAGGCAGAGCTAATCTGCCAGCAGATATTAGCGAGTCAACATGAATCTATTGCGGTCATTGCAAGGTCTCGAAATCATTTGAAACCAATTGTTTCTTATATCAAAAAAAATTATGCCAAACAGATTCCAATCAATGCGATCGAGCTTGAATCTTTAATTAACCACCAATGTGTGCAAGATATTCTTGCATTGACATTAGCGATCTTTGATTTTAGTGACCGCACACATTGGATTGCCACAATCCAGTCACCATTATGTGGTCTAACAATTAAAGATCTCCATATCCTTTTTGCTAATGAGGATGAGAATATTTGGAAACTGATTAATTCTGAAAAAGTTAATGAATTAAATAGTGAGAGCCAAAAAAGAATTAAGAATTTAATTAAGATAATTAAAATTCACTATTCTTCTATGCACACGGCTAAGTGGAGTGAAATTATTAGAGCATTGTGGGTTGACTTATCTGGGATTAAATCTTTATATATAAAAGAGGACATCGAATACATAGATTACTATTTACGCATCCTACAGAATTTCGATACGAATGAAATTGATAAAGAAGTTTTAATTAAGACCGTTACTGAAACCATGGTATCCGATGTAAATAGTAATAAAAAAGCTGTTTCTTTTTTAACCATCCACAAATCAAAAGGTTTAGAATTCGATCATGTCATTATTCCAGGTGTAGATAAATCCACCCGACCCAATATCCCCTCATTAGTCAATTTTGATCACATGGATGGGGCAAATATAAATATCTCATCCATCAAAATCAATGATGATGAAATCTACTCATTACATGGTTACCACGAACAAAAAAATAAAATTAGAGAACATAATGAATTAAAAAGATTGCTCTATGTTGCTGTTACCCGGGCTGTCAATCAGCTAGACCTTGTAACTGAAATAAATCAAACTACCAAGAAAAATACTTTCTTACATTTTCTGTGGGATGATTTTTATACAACAGATCCTCAAAGCGTTGATATTGATACCCCTACAAGCAAATATGAAAAATTTTCACCAAAATTGTTTAACATCCCCTTATCGGACTATATTAATGAAAAAAAAGAAAGTCTGGAGGAATTTTCACCTATTTCTGTTAAAGAAAACTATAGCATTGAAACCGAAGAAATTTATGTGGGTATCATCGTTCATAAATATCTTGAGTTGATACATAAAAATATAACAGTGCATCACCATGTTCAATTTATAGAAAAAATGCTGAATAGTTTGAATATTGATAAATCTCTGAATCACAAGGAGATCGTTAGTGAATCTATGATTTGTATTAACAATATCCATCAAACTGAATCAGGACAAAAGATATTAAAAAAATATGATGACGATCAATGTGAACTCAAGATTTCAGTTCCAAATAAAGATCAAACAAACTACCGAGTGGATAGGACGTTTTTAATTAATAATGAACGTTGGATTATTGACTATAAATACCACAAAGAAGAACACAACTTAAACTCATTAGCGCTTAATTATAAGAATCAATTGAATCGGTACGCTTCCTTTTTCAATGATCATAACATAAGACAATTTATTTATTTTTTAAAACAAGGTGAGTTAATTGAGATTTAGTCCTTAAGTTCGCCTACAAGGGATTTAATCTTATTCAGCTTATCTAACGGGTCCTCAAAATCACCTGCTAAAGTTATCTTATTTGGTCCATCAAGCTTAATGTGTTTATTTGTCTGGACCAAATCAATGATCTTTAATGGGTCGATGTTGTTCTTTTCCCTAAAATTCAAACTAATAGTTTTCTTTCCAGCATCAATTTTGGTCACATCTAAATCTTTAGTTATTATGCGAATATGATGAATGATAAACAAATTTTCAGTCTGCTCAGGAGCAACTCCAAAACGATCAATGAGCTCTTCTTGAATCATTTGTAAATCTTCTAATGACTCACATGATGATAGCCTTTTATAGATCACAAGACGTTCATTAGGGTCACCACAGTATTGATTAGTCAGTATCGCTGGGGCATGGATATTAATCTCATTGTTCTCATTATAGTCGGCATTAATATCAAGCGTCTCATTGTTTTTTAGATGAGCCACGGCTCGATTCAGCATTTTTAAATACATTGAAAAACCAATTTCATGAATTTCACCACTTTGTTGGTCTCCTAATATTTCTCCAGCACCACGAATCTCAAGATCATGCATCGCTAAGAAATAACCGGAGCCTAAATCTTCAAGATACTGGATAGCTTCTAATCTTTTTTTGGCTTTACTTGTAAGGCTTCGATTTTCGTCAATTAATAGATATGCAAAGGCTTGATGATGCGAACGACCAACACGACCCCTTAATTGATGCAATTGGGATAACCCAAAGCGGTCTGCATTGTTAATAATAATTGTATTTGAGGTTGGTATATCGATACCGGTTTCAATAATGGTTGTGCACAGTAGCAAGTTAAATCTTTGCTGATGGAAATCTTGCATAACTCTTTCAAGCTCTTTCTCTTTCATCTGACCATGAGCAATGGCCACTTTTGCATCAGGCATAATTTTTGTTAATTTTTCACTGATTGCATAGATGGAATTTACATCATTATGTAAAAAGTAAGCTTGTCCTCCACGATTAAATTCTCTTGTTAGGGCTTCCTTGATTATTCCTTCTGAAAAATTCTTAACCATGGTCTTGATTGATAATCTTTTTTGAGGAGGTGTGGATATGATTGAAAAATCTCGTAAGCCTTCAAGCGACATGGAAAGAGTTCGTGGTATGGGTGTAGCGGTTAAAGCTAGGAAGTCCGTATTTGTCTTAAACTTCTTAAGCATTTCCTTTTGACGAACGCCAAAACGATGCTCTTCATCGACAATTATAAGGCCAATATTATCTATTTTTATGTCTTTTTGTAACAAACGGTGAGTGCCGATAACAATATCTACTTTTCCATTAGCCAGTTTTTCTAGAACCTCATTTTGCTGCTTATTACTTTTAAATCTTGAGATTTCCTCAATCTCAACAGGAAATGAGTTAAATCGATCAACAAAATTATTATAATGTTGGCTAGCAAGCAAGGTTGTTGGCACTAATATGATTACCTGACGATTGTTCATGATAGATATAAACGCTGCTCGCATTGCCACCTCAGTTTTACCAAAACCAACATCACCACAGATAAGGCGATCCATCGGTCTTGCAGATTCCATATCTTTGATTACAGACTCAATTGCCTGCATTTGATCTGGAGTTTCCTCAAAGGGAAATTCGTTCGCAAATTTCTGATACTCAAGCAAGTCAATTTTTGACACCAAACCCTTCTTCTTTTCTCTTAATGCATATAAATTTAAAAGCTCTGCTGCTGTGTCATAGACCTGTTTTAACGCCTTTCTTTTTTCTTTTTCCCATTGCCCTGAACCCAATTTATGTAACGGTGCCGATTCGATGGGTCCGCCTGTATATCTAGAAATGGAATTTAACTGGGTGACTGGGACATACAACTTGTCCTCTTTTTCATAAGTTAACAGTAAAAATTCATTTATTGAGCCCAGCATATCCAATTGGACAAGGCCTTGATAGCGACCAACTCCATGATTCTCATGGACAACAGGATCACCAACTGATATCTCAGAAAGGTCCTTAATTACAACCTCGGCGTTATAATCCTTGCTTTTATATTTTGATTTTTCTTGATGGATGAAATCAGGAAATAAATCATACTCGGTGAATACCTCAAAATATTCATTTGAAAATCCCTCTTTTAAAGGTGATTGAATAAGCTGATGCTCAATTACTGGATCTAATATATTAATACTTTCAGATCTTTTTAAATTAAGGTCACACTCAGTGAGCATCTTATGAATTGTTTCTCTTCGACCTAAGCTCTCAGCGGAAATGATTATTTTTTTGGAGCATTGGTTAATGTAATCAGCTATATTTTTATAGCCATTCTTATAATCAATAGTGATTTTAGGTAGCGGGTTATCAACTACATCAAAATTAAGATTTTTAAAACGATTTAAGTCCTGATGAAACTTTACAGAATCCATCATAATTTCTTCAGGATTCAATATAGGTCGCTCAATGTCGTATGCATACATTTTGAATCTTGTTTGAGCATCAAGCCAATAGTGATCTATGCTGGATGATAATTTAAAAGGAACATCAATTAAGGTGTCATCGGGAAGATAATCAAAAATTGTATTCGTCTCTTGATAGAAAAGTGGTAAGTACCATTCCATTCCAGCAAAGGGGATCTTATTCGATATATTTGTATAAATCGGCGACTTACTTGGATCACCAGAAAATCTTTCACGATAATTTTTTCTAAAAGTTTCAATAGATAATTCAGTCAGCGGACATTCTCGGGCCGGCAATATTTCAATCTTGTTTGTTGGGTAAATACTTTTTTGAGTTTCAATGTCAAAGGTTTTTATGCTTTCTATTTCAGTATCAAAAAAATCTATCCTATAAGGAATGGTGGATCCCATAGGAAATAAATCAATCAACCCTCCCCTTACCGCAAATTCACCTGGATGAAAAACCTTTTGGACATTGATGTATCCATTTTCTATCAAAACTGTTTTTAAGGACTCTAGATCGACCTTTTGTCCCTTGCTATAAAAAAAACTGTTCTGTGTGATGTATTGTTTTGGAGGCAAATAGTTTAATGCTGATGTTGCTGGAATAATTAAAATATCAAAAGCTTTCTGGGTGACTAAAAATAGTGACTTTAAACGATCTGAGATTAAGTCAGGATGGGGTGAAACGCTATCGTAAGGCAATGTTTCCCAATCAGGGATCATAGAAACCACAAGATTTTGATTAAACCAAAGCATCTCCTGCTGAAGCCGTGCAGCAACATAACTGTCTTTTGTGAAAATAACTAACGGAGTATTTTTTGCGCTTAGTTCAGAACAATAAAATTTTATTATCTGGTAAGCGTAAGATGTGTAATTCAGTATATTTTTTGTATTTGTATTCATTTGGCTTTAAAATTAAGCAGTCATTATAAACACATTCAATCGACATGGAAGATAAAGAAATTATTGCTATAAAAGCACTCGATTATGTCACTGACAATTCTGTGATCGGATTAGGGACTGGATCAACTGCAAATTTTTTTATTAA
>Ga0255772_10002794_pt1 | contig 16959 bp, 16 predicted proteins | sample 071ome_34_FD_179970 | JGI IMG/M metagenome (GOLD analysis project Ga0255772, IMG submission 179970) | Coastal salt marsh microbial communities from the Groves Creek Marsh, Skidaway Island, Georgia - 071411BT metaG (version 2) | ecosystem: Environmental > Aquatic > Marine > Intertidal zone >...
TTAACGGGAGCAGGAGTTTTGGAGCAAGGCATATTTAAATCCGGCGCAGGTAGAGCATTGTTGACGAAAAAAGGTGCTCAAGTCGGAGCCGCTAGAGCATTGGGATTAGCTATTCCTGGTCTTCAGGTTGTGGCTGCAGCCTCCTTCATGTACGACGTTGGCAAGATGGCCGGAACTGCAGTTAAGGGATCTATAGATCTCGCTAAAGATTCTATAAAGAGTATGCAAGGATCATTGTATAAGCCTATGTTTGGTATGGGATACAATGACACCGAAGCAGCTGCGACCTCAAGGGCTCGTGGTGTTATGGCTATACAAAATTCCAGATTAAATGCGAGAAGTATGCTAGGATCTGAAGCAGGTATGATGGCGGCACATTTTGGTTAATTATGAGTGTATTTGACAAGACTAAAGAATTTAGAAAAAGTTTAGAGAAGCTTTCTAGAGAGGATCTTCTCGAAATAATTCGCGCCCAAGACCCAGAATTAATTAAGCAGATTAATAGAATTGAATGGGTTTTTGAAAATAAGCTTGGACATTTAAGCTGGAATGATGGATCTACTGTAATGAGTAGGCCATTAACCAATCAAGAGCTGGCCTTATTGATAGATGAGCCATTTGAAGTAGATAAGGCTCTTTTAGATGCTGGTATTAGCACAGAAAATCAAAGGCAGCTTCATGTGTCTAAGGACAGTGTTACATGGGCAAAAAATTTTCTAGGAGTTAGTCCTAGGGTTTATCAGATTCTAATTCTTAGAGATCCTTCTTTAAGAAAAGTGCTGAGGGCTGGTCGTCGTTTAGGTAAGACTTTCTCCATGGCCATTCAACTTTTACACTATTCTTATACCAGGAAAGACGGAAGGTCATTAGTCGTCGCCCCTATGAAAACTCATGTTGAATTGATTTATCAAGAGATTCTGAGAATTGCGCAAAAGAATGATGTAGTTATGAATTCTATATCAAGAAAAGTGACTAGTCCTCAATTCATGATTCAGTTTTCAAATGGATCAACAATAAGATTCTTTACTTCTGGTATGAGATCGGGCGGAAAGTCTGACGTAGCTCGTGGTCAGGAAGCTCACCTTATTATCTTAGACGAGATGGACTATATGCATTCAGGCGATCTAGATGCTCTGTACGCCATGCTACAGAAGACCGCTGAAGATCAGCCAGATAAAGTGTTGATGGGTGCGTCTACTCCAACTGGTAGAAGAGAAAGATTCTGGGAGTGGTGCAGGTCGGAAAGGTTTAGGGAGTTTTGGTTTCCTTCATACTGTAATCCATTTTTTAGTAAGGAACAAGAAGAAGAGTTTAGGGAGCAGTATTCATCTTCTGGTTACAGGCATGAAATTGAAGCTGATTGGGGAGAGGACTCAGAGGGTGTTTATCCAAGAAAGTTTGTTGACATAGCATTCAAGGATCCATCCTGGGATTATGTAGATGAGGTAACTTCTGCTAGATCCTTCCACACCATAGGTGTTGACTGGGACAAGTATGGAGCAGGAACGAACATAGTTGTTTGCGAAGTATGTTCTGATTCTTATGAAGAAGAGAGATTTAGGGGTAAAGTTAGAGTCTGTCACAGAGAAGAAATAAGTAAGAGTGAGTATACTTTAACTACAGCTGTCGATAGAATTATCGAACTAAATCATCGATTCAATCCAAGACATATTTATGTTGACCGAGGATTTGGTGAAGTTCAAGTTGAACTCTTAAGAAAACACGGTGTAGAAAATCCTAATACTAAACTCAAGGAAAGAGTTAAAGGTATAGGTTTTGGAGAGAGTATTGATGTTAGGGATCCCTATACAAAGCTAATGATAAAAAAGGAAATGAAGCCATACATGGTTGATAACCTCAGGCAATTTCTTGAAAGAGAAAATGTTTGTTTTCCGGAATCAGATGAGCAATTATATATGGAGTTGATTTCATATGTTGTAGTTAGAACCACAGCTACAGGAAGGCCAGTATTTGAAGCTGGTGGATCAGCTATGGATCACGCACACGACGCCCTGATGCTTGCACTGCTTGCTATAACAGATAATTATGGAGACTTAAATAATATGAAGTCTGCTAATTTTTCTGAGTCATTTTCAAATAAGTTCTATATGCCCCTAGCAAATAATAGTGACGATGACGAAGATGATAAGGTTACTAAACAGGTATTGACCGGAAGAGTTTCTTCTATGGGCTCTAGGTCTTCTTTTGCAAGAAGATCAAATAATACTTTTAAGAGATCTATGTTTTAAGGTGAATTATGGCTGGCTCAATTGGATCATACGGTAGTGAAGTTTTCGGGGATTATAAATTTTCCGACTCCTTTACCGACTCATCTACATCTGCAGACAAAAGAAGAAAATTAAATAAGGGACCACTTCTTGAAGACGTAACCTATTTTAGGCAACCGTATTCTATTGAGTACAATGAAGTTGTTAAGCACGTATCTATAGCTGAGAAATCATTGTCTGAAGCAAGAAGTAAAATAGAAAATAATTTATTAAGAAAAATAAATGTAGATCCGTTTCTTACGCCTGAACTTGAAGAGGCACATTTTCGTATTTGGGATGAACTAAAAAGACTATATAAGTCTAATTCAAACAATAAATTAGATGGACTGAATGCCCCAGGATACATATCTTTTGACGAGCTACTCTTTGCAGAAAGAATTGATTCAAGAGCTGGACAGGTTTTAGTAAATGAATATCTTGCGGCAATATCTCACACAACCTTTTCTTACCTATTTGATTTAAGAAGATTATTAAACTTAATCTACAATGAGCTAATCTGTATTAAAAATTCTTTATATACTGATATTGGAGGTGGGTATGATACAGAATCACAGCAAAAAATTGCAGCGCAATATTACTCATGGAGCAAAATGGCGACACATTACGCAGAGAGGGTCTCGAATACAGTCATCACGAAAGCAGTCGAAATCCCCTTATCCGAACTGGATAAGATCTCAGAAAAACAGTCAGCGCAGCTCCAAACTATTTTTGCGATCAAACTAAATGCTGTTGAGTCTGAGGTAAATAATCTTCTATCTTCACTAAAAAGAGATATGGTAGATAATTGTGATATTTTCTATACACAATTTGTGTCCCCTGCTATAAAGTTTTCAAAAAACATAGTTTCTGGTCTTGAGTTAGATTTTACAACATCAAACATGAGAGACGAATTACCATTTATAGCTGGAGAAGTTTATTCTGCCAATACGGTACTTAAAGGAAACTTTTTATCCGTTTTAGCAGACATGGTTGAAAGGGTTAAATTATTTAGAGACAATGCAGATAACGTAATGATGTACGTTAGAGAGAAGAGAAAGTATTCGAACTATATTAGTCAGTTATCTCCCAAGGCGTCTCCCAAGAAACCTGTACTTATTACCATAGATGATGATCCATATTCAAAGAATTTTAGATTTGCTGTTGTAAATAAAAGTCAAAAAAACAACTTTGAATCTAACCACTCAAGTCTAGATGGACTACTGAATAATGATCATCCTCAATATCTTCTAAGAAGTGGAGGAGAGATAAGTGGTGATGTCACATTTGCTCCTGACGCAAAAATCGATGGGATAAAGTTGGCTACCCACGCACACAACGGTCAAGATGGTTCTGTCAGAATTAAGGCTTCTGATATAGATTATACTACTGAAAGATCTTCAGGAGCCGAAGTGGTAGAGAAGCCATTAGTCGTTTCTATAAATCAGTTTATACCTGAAATAACTAATGAAGGAATACATGTATGTGATGTAGTGGTAAATATAGAGTATGATGATAAAAAATTGGGTAACCACGAATTCGAAATAACGTTTGCAGAGGTGCCCTGATGTCTTGGTTTAAATATTTAAAAGATGTTTCTAGTAGCAATTATTATAGTCCGCCGGTAAAAAGAAGATTAAAAAGAATAAGCCCAGTAGAAGACATCGCTGAAGGAACATGGTTATATGTTGATGTTGAGGGTTTAAATCTCAATAAGAAACTTGACTTAGATCTATCTACAACAGATGATTCTAATTCATATGTAGTTGTATATGAAGATGAGGTTTCTGAAAATTATTATAAACCTGTTAAAACTCAGATAGTAGGAAATAGACTTTTCTTTGCAGCCGCAGAAGATCATGCTAGAAATGAAATCATATCTAATACATATATCGTTTATTATATGGCAAACGGGATAAAGGGGCTATCTGCTAATGTTTCAAATGGTGCAACCAGTTATTATTTAGATTCATCGGAATTAGCCGACACATATGTGGCTACAGAAGATGTGCAAGATTTTGAATACATAATCGAGCCTGGATCAAACTCCTATTATAATTTTTCTTTTATAAATTCTTTAGAAACATGGAGAAATGCGTCTTCTTCTCAGGTAGGAGCATCTTTTAATATAATCTTTAGTGGTCCTACTTTATCCCTCAATGGGCATAAGGGACCCAATGGGGGGAAGATAAATGTATCAGTAACCCCTATTGACCCAAATGCGTCGGTTAGCGATAGTAGAGAATATGTATTTGATTGCTATTCGCAAAGTGTTCAAGAAGATGTTGAGCTATTTAGGACGTCTAATCTGAAAAGTCAAGACTATAGGGCATCATTTACCATATCTTCTTCATCTAATATAAATTCCTCAGGAACGTATATTAAAATCGATTCTTATTCTTTTAATTACAATGGATACTTTACTATAGGTGAAGAATTATTAAAGGATGATATTAGGACAATATCTCTGGGAGCTACGACCGCTTCAAGCTCAGTAGTTGGTGGATCTGGTGGTTCAAGTGAAATAATCTATAACAATACATATGAATCGGTTGATGCTAGAGATGTTCTGATTAAAATGTGGATGGAAGTTTAATAATGGCTAATGTAATAAAAACAGTTCAAGATCTTATACCCGGCAAAGAATATATTATAAGAATTAGGGCTAAAAATACAGATTTAAATACTTATTCTAATGCAACTGATTCAATAAGATTTACAGTTCCGCAGGATCAAACTATTCCTGGTCAAGTTCAAAATTTATCACTATACAGTTCTTTTCAGACTGTAATGTTTGTGTATGATTTTAATTCAGAAAATGACATATCTCATTATGAATATGAATTATATTACGGAACATTAACGGCTGGTGAACCGACTGGACAACTACATAGTCAAGGCAAGGCTACTGCTAATGTATTCACTGTTACCGTAGAAAATAGCACGACAGATACGACTGCTGGTGTTAGTGATCCAGTTACTTATTGTGGAAGAATGCGCGCAGTAGATTTGACTGGAAACATTGGTGAATGGTCAACATTCGCACAGTCAGATCAGGACACCCCATTAATAGATGAGGAGTTTATAGCATCTTTAACCGCAGCAAAAATAACAGCCGGAACAATTGGTGCGCATGAGATAATACTTACTCAGTCCGGTACTGTTACTACGTATGATCCACCAGGAAACGTTGCCGTACTAAGGTCATCAAACTTTGCTTCTGGTCCAGCTGGTGCTGGCTGGCTAATCCGTGGTGACGGTTATGCAGAATTTGATTCAACTCATATAAGAGGAAATCTTGATGCAGGCAGTATTACAGTTGGCAATGGAACATATAACTATTGGAATAAGACCGGTGCAGAAAATGATTTTAGAGTCGGTGATTCATCGACCTATGTATTATGGGATAATAGCGCCGGAACATTAACTGTTGCAGGTGATGCATCAATTAGCGGTACGCTCAACTCTGTCGACGGAACATTTAGCGGAACGCTTAGTGCAGTAGATGGTACTTTTTCTGGAACACTTTCTGGTGTAGGTGGAACCTTTACAAGTAATGTTACGGTAGGTTCTCACGCAACAAATAAGATAACTATCGCTTCGGACTCAACTGCTAGCGGAACAAAAATATATGCAGGAACTGGAACCTATAGCAATTCTAATACGGGTTTTTATTTTGATGCAAGCGGTAGATTCTCTATAGGTGATAAGTTAGTTTTTAACCCTTCTAATGGAGCGCTATCTTTAAATGGCAATCCAAATGGTCTTACATCTGATATTGAAATTATTGGAGCAATAATTAAAACAGTAGAAGATACAGATACTGAAGATGGAGTAGCTTTAACCGAAAACGATATTTATCTCTATAATAGAACCAGTAATCAGTCTCAAATAAAATTTCAAGGAAGCACTGCTTACCCAGCTAGCATTATTTCAGAAATAAAAGGACTTCAATTATCAGCAACTACTTCTGCTGGTTCTCCAAAGTTTGTCATTGGAACAGATAGTACCTCTGAAAACTACCTATCATATAAGTGGTACGGGTATAACTCTGCTGCTATAGCAAGATTGTATCAAACCAGTTCTTCTGCCGCTACAATATTTGATCTTTACGAAAATGATTCTGAAATTAGAGTTGGCGAATTAGCCCTGAGAAGTGATGGTGCAAGCAATAATCCTGCAGTCAGATTTAATTCCGATGGCACGACAGCCAATGGTTTATATAGGTGGTCAAACTCTAGTCAACTAGGAATTGCTCATACGTCAACAGATGGAACCAATTTTGTTTCTTCACATGATGGTACTAATGGCGTTTTCATATTCAATGATCCACCGATAACCACATCTGTCTCTGGTTATGGCTTTTTGTTACATAATAACACCTATGGAACCCTTCACAAATACACTTCTTCTAGGAATTTAAAAGAAAACATTGAAAACATAACTGATACAGGAACTTTCTTTGACGATGTTAGACCAGTCACCTTTGTTCCAAAATCCTCTGACCCAGATAATGAGTCCGAAGAAAACAGATCGCTAAGACTTTCCGACGTACAACATGGTTTTATAGCTGAAGAGATATCGGAAATACTTGGTGGCCAATTAGCTACCTATGATCAAGACCTTAATGCCACTGGCTGGAGGTGGCCAGATATGATAGCCATGTGTGTAGCTGAAATAAAGTCTTTGCGTACAAGGGTTGCGCAGCTAGAATCTTCATGATAATATAGATGTCTACAATTAATCTAGGAGATAAAATTGGAAAATTTAGACGCTAATGTAGTAATTCAAGTCTTTAGCGAAAGACTTAATGCTATGACTACAGAAATGGTTGTCAAAGATGCTACTATAAGGCAATTAACTGCTCAGATAGAATCGCTTACCGCAGCAAATGCTACAAAGACGGCGACTACTTCTAGTAAAAAAAATAATGACGAAGAATTTAAGTGAGGTAATAATGTCAGAAATAATTGATACAGATATTGTTGAAAGTTCAGAAGAAAAAGAGTTTAATGTAAATATTAAAGTTTCAAATCAAAACTTAAGTTATAAAAGTGATTTTCAAGAGTCAGAAACAATTTTTTGGCTTGAAGCAGTTAAAAGTCTAATCCTCAAAAACGCTTTTGATAGAACGCAAGAGTCTTGATAAGTTATAAAAAACTTTAGTTTTTGCTACTATTTATAGTAGTTCTATCAGGAGTGTACCATGGCTGTAGTTGATTTTTTACCTTTCAGAAGAGTTGATAATTTTGCTAACAACAATGTTGTAGCAAAAACCTTGGATTCAACAGATATAAAATCCTTAAATAGAGTGATGAAAGTTTCAGCCTTAGCCTTAGGGTATCAGGGAACAACGCTACTCTATAATAAACGTAGTAACTTTGAGCCGTCTCCATACGATTTTGATAGGATTATACAGGCTGTAGATACAGATTCTTATGTGAAGCAGGCTATAGCTAAATATAGAGAACTCTTCTGGAAAGAAGGCTGGGAGATAGTAGGGGAAAACTCGGAAGCAGTAGAGTACTTATATCAAAGAATAGATTACATGGAAATGGCAATGAAAAGGCCATTCTTAGATTTTTTAATAGAAGTATCTGACCAACTCTTTAAGTTTTCAAATGCGTTCATAGTTAAAGCAAGAGGAGATATAAATGAGTATTTTCCTAGCGATTTGTCTGCTATAAATGCTAATCAAACTATTGTAGGCTATTACTTAATACCTACAGAGCAAGTTAGAATACTAAGAAATAAGCACAATAGGCCTCAAGCTTATCAGCAGGCTACCGATCCACTGACCTACTCTCCAAATGACAAGGATCCAGTTTGGGCAGCCGATAGAGTTATCCATTTACACTTTGATAGAAAGACAGGCAGAGCATTCGGTACTCCATTTTTGTCTAATGCGTTAGATGATGTTGTGGCACTAAGGCAAATGGAAGAGGACATACAAAACCTCGTTCATCGCGAGCTCTTTCCTTTATATAAGTACAGGATAGGAACCCCAGAGCAGCCAGCAGAGCCTGATGAGATATCCCAAGCCGCCTCAGAAATAGAAAACATGAGAACAGAGGGTGGTCTAATCATACCCCATAGGCATGACATAGAAGTGGTTGGTGCTGGCGCTGCATCCCTTGATGCTGGTGGCTACCTTGATCATTTTAAAGAAAGAGTTGCAGTAGGCCTTGGTGTTGCACCTCATCATTTGGGTATGTCCATGAATGGTGGGAATAGATCTGTGACCGAAAGACTGGATACAGCTCTTTACGATAAGGTTAAGCAAATGCAAAAAATGTTTGCAGAGCTGATCAGGGTAAATGTTTTTAATGAGCTCTTACTAGAAGGCGGCTTCGATCCAGTTGTAAATCCTTATAGTGATTCTATATCAGATAGATGTTATTTTAAGTTTAATGAAATTGATGTTGATACTCAAGTTAAAAAAGAAACTCATGTTGTTCAGAAATTCGTAAATTCTATGATTACACTTCCTGAAGCTAGAAAAGAACTTGGAATGGATCCTGAGTATGATAAAAATGAGCTTTTCACCGCTATGCAGGCAGATATACAAACACAGATGCAGTTAGACGTTCAATCAGGCAGAGACGCTCAGATGGACTCTGACAAGCAGCAGTCTTCTACTGGTGGAGCCTCGAATCTGCCTAACAAAAGAAGAGGCCCAGGAAATACTGTAAGACCTGCAAATCAGCAGGGTAGAAAGACATCTCCTGACATAAAAAGGTCGGATGCAAATTTATTGTCACTAGTTGAAAATCTTTTAGAAGAAGAGTATACTGTAATATATTCAGAAGAAAGTGAAAGTGAGTAACACTGTGAAGATTACATTAGATGAAGGTCCTTTGAGAGAATACGCCAGGACAGATGATGCAGTAAAAGCCTTTAATTTAGCAGTTGCTAATGGGCAGGCAAGATTAGCTATGGAAATGTTGGTTCCAATTATAAATGCCATAACTGCAGATAATTATCTGGATCCCAAAGAAGAGATTAGTGAAGCACCTAAGGCTGAAGCAGAGCCAGTGAAAAAAGCCTCTAAATCGGTTACACCTAAACCACGTGAAGAGGAAGATCAAAACCTAGAAAAGTAAGATGAAACTACTTATAGGATGCCCTATATATAAAAGGGATTGGATTTTTGATCATTGGATGGCCTGCGTAATCAGGCAATCAATTAACATTAAAGATATAGGAATTATATTTGAAGCATCATCTAATGACGCAGCCACTCTAAGGAAAATAGAACTCTATAAATCTCAGGTACCGTTCGCATATTTTGACGTAAAGATTAGAGAAGATCTTCCTCACTTTGAGCATAAAGACAATGGCAGGCAGTGGACATTGTCAAAGTATGCAAACATGGTTAGTTTGAGAAACTCTCTACTTGAGTCAGCTAGGGAATTGAATCCAGATTTTTATTTTAGTTTAGATTCAGATATCCTTATACAAAACCCTAATACTTTAGAGCTTTTGATGGGACACATCAAAGACGGCGCAGATGCAGTGAATCCACTTATGTTTATGACTCCTGTTGGAACACAATTTCCGAGTGTTATGACATGGAGAGATGATAATCCAGAGAAGGCAACAAGAGAAAGTGATTATCCTATAGGCTCATTTTTTGAGGTAGATGTAATAATGGCCGCAAAGATGATGTCTAAAAGCGTATATCAAAATATAAACTATGACATACATCTTCAAGGGGAAGATCTAGGTTGGTCATTGAATGCAAGAAGCAATGGGTACAAACTCTTTTGTGCCTCTTATATATACGCTCCCCATATAATGTCACCGCTAATGTATGAGGATTTTTTAAAAAACGGTGATACTAGGAAAGAAATGTATCAATTAGTATAAATTCATATAAATTTGTTCAATGTTATTAAAACCAATTTACTATACTAACTGACTTAGGTTAATAAAGGAAGATATTAGATGCCATTCGATTTTGTAGAAAACTTTACCGTAGAACTTCCAGACTTTTCTAAATTAGAAACAGATTTTTCGGAAAGCTTTAATTCTAAGCAAGGCCTTATAATAGAGGTGGCAGCGATCCACGAAGGATTGACCGCTAATTACAACAATTATTCAGCAGAAGAGCTTGAGAAAGCTCTAGAATCCTGGGTTGAGCCATATCCTAAGCCAATAATACTTAATCACGATCTTTCTACTGAGCCTATTGGCAGGGTTATAGCTGCCAGAATGGATAAGGAATCAGATGGTTCATCTTTCGTGAGACTTCAGGTTGCTATAACTGACCCAGTTGCAGCTCAAAAGGTTATGGACAAAAGATATTTGACAGGATCTGTTGGCGGTAGAGCGTCTAAAGCAGTCTGCAGCATAAGCGGTGAAGATCTTGCGCAAGAAACAGAATCTGGAAGGCCTAAGATGGCCAAATATCGTAGAGGTAAGGTCTACAAAGGGAAGCTGGCATATATAGATATGCAAGATATTTCTTTTAAAGAATATTCTTTTGTTAATCAGCCAGCAGATCAAAAGTCTGGAGTTAGATCAACTAAGTTCCAGGACGGAAATGCCGAGGTAGCGGCTACAGACTCTTGGGTTGCAAAAAGCTCAGCTTTTGTACTCCACATGGATAATGAGGACATTATTTCTGTAGAGGAAAATGAATCAATATTAAAATCCATGAAAAAGAAAGACAGCAAGACAACTTATCTTCGTACTAAGGGGGCATTTTTGTCCGCTGTAGCCATTCATGAAAGTGAAAGTGATGTTACAAATAGCGAAACATTACTATCTAATGAAGATCTTGAAATAGAAAAGTCTGAGGAGAATTCAACAATGGACGATATTACCAAAGATGACGATATTCTAGCGGTAGCAACAGGCTTAAGTGAGGATTTGTCAAATATAGCTTCTTCGCAATCAGCTGAAGAGGCAGAAGGTGCTCCAGAAGAAGAGGCTGTATCAGAGGAAGCTTCAGAAGAAGTGGATACTGAAGTGGCTGAAGCTTCTGACGAAGAAGCAGCCGATGCAGCAGATTCGGATCCCAAAGAGGGCGAAGAGGAAGCAGCAGCTGCAGAAGAAATCTCTACTGACAATCCAGAAGAGGCGGATGTACAAGATGTAGATTCCGAAAATGCTGGAGAGCCAGAAGAGTCATTAGCCGAAGAGGCTGATGAGGTTCAAGAAGTGACCGAAGAGGAGAGTCTCACCGCAGAAGAAAGTGCTGATGAGCAAACCGATGAGGATCAGTCAGGCGCAACAGCCCTTCTTGAAGAAGAGATTCAAAGCCTTAAGGCTGAGAACTCCAAGCTCAAAGCAGCATTGCACATGACTCTTGTTGAAAGAGTTGTGGATACCAAGGTTGCTCTTGGTTTAGCTGAAGCAGAGCAAAGAGAAGCGCTTATTAACGAGCATGCCTCAAGAACAGCGTCATCTCTTGCAGATAGTCTTAGAGATATGGCTACAATGCCAGCAGCTAAAGGAAAGAAAACTGTTGATACTATTGAATTTGATGTTGATACAGCTCAGGTGAATGAAGAGGTTAATGTTACTACACTGGATGTGGAGGAGCAGGAATCCGCTGATCCTGAAGATTCTTTCGAGCAAGTTTTGGTCGATACTCTAATGGGCAGACGTAAACTCTGAAAACTAAGGAGAAAATAAAATGAGTTTAGCAAAATTCCGTAAGGTACATAGCAAGACCGGTGCAGGTCGTTTCGTAGTTTCTGAGGGTGTAGCCCCCAGCGCCTACCTACTCCCTGACCAGGGTCTTCCCACTTGGTACTATGACAGTGAAGATGATCGCTTTGAGATCGTAATCACTAAGGGTACAATTCTTTCAGTCGTTGCCGACTCAAATGGTGATGCAAGAGTTGTCCCCGCTAACGGTACCACCAATGGCACTACTTGGGCGACACAATGAGTGGATGGAATCCACTAGATGGCGCCACTCCAAGCTCCAGCACCGGTTCAACAGATCAGGTGACTGTTGCCGCCCAGTCGATTCCTATCGGCTGTGCACAATACGATCTCTACAGACCTTTTGATAAGGGCACTTCGCAAGGAGCTGGCTTTATCACTCACGGGTATGTGGAGTATCCAATGGTTGACCTGGTTAACGCTGACGTAACAGTCGGTAGTGTTATCCGTGCTGACCATATGGGTCGTCCAGTTCTCGCTTCAAAGAGTGAGATTGCTGCCGCTCCATACCTTCAAGTTGGTAAAGTTATCGAGGTTGAGAAGTTTGCTACAAACTTTGATGATGGCCTCCTCAGCTACATGCAACTTCCATCCGATCCAGGTGCATTGAAGACCGTATATGAGTTAACTCGTAGCGGCACCTACAGTGGTAAGCTCGGTATTAGAGCTAACCTGGATGTACACAACGTTGTTGGCGCATTCCGTGTCAACTTAACACTCTGAAAAATATACACAGGAGGAAAATCCTAAGATGAGTAAGACAATCCAAGAGCTCCTCTCGGGTCTCCCAGCTTGGGAGACAGCACTGACTGAGGACGGACACATCGATGAAGAGAATCGAGTAACTATTAAGGAAGCATTTGCATCACCAGATGCAGCTGCATTGTTCCCTAAGGTTCTTTCTCGCACGCTGAGGGAAGCAGCAGAGCCACAGCTACTTGTGACTCCACTTCTTTCCACGGTTCGCCTTGGCAAGGGGCGTTCATTGGAGTTCCCAGCAGTCAATGCTATCCAAGCTGCCGAAATCCCTGAGGGTCAAGAGTACCCAGAGCAGGCACTCGCCTTCGCAAAGCAGGTAGAGGGCAAGGTCTCAAAGAAAGGTGTAAAGCTTGCTTTCACCGAAGAAGTCGTAGCTGACTCACTTTGGGATATTGTTGGTCTACATGTCCGCGCCGCAGGTCGTGCCATGGCTCGCCTAAAAGAGCAAATCGCTCTTAGCCGTTTCAAGGATGCAGCTACAATCGTCTTCGACAACGATGACGCAGGCTATGATGACACAACAGGTCTAGATATCAATGGCGCAGCCAATGGTACCGTCACCTGGGATGATATCATTGACATGGCTGCTGTGTTAATGGCTGAAAATCATGTTCCAACAGACTTCATTCTTCACCCACTGATGTGGTCGGTGTTCCTTAAGGACGCCATTTTCCACGCAGGTGGTGCTGCTTCTGGTGTCAACCAGAGTTGGGGTTATCGTCCTCAGTCCGCTGAGGGTGCACTCAACACAACAGCGCCAATGGGTTTGAATGTCTTAGTTTCACCTTTTGTCAGCTTCACAGCTAAGACAAGCTCGGCTGCAGCTAAGTCAGACCTCTTCCTCATTGACCGCAATGAGGTTGGTACAATGTTGGTAAAGGATGACATGAGCACGGATCAGTTTGATGATCCTACACGTGACATTCGCTCACTCAAGATGAAAGAGCGCTATGACATCGTGATGATGGGTGACGGTGAGGGTGTTACCGTTGCTAAGAATGTCAGCCTCAGCCGCAACTACGAGGTTATGGTCACTAACGAGGCCAGCTGATAAAACCTTAGGGTTGTTATAGTTGCGATTACCCTATGGCTAGGGGGTGGTAGAGAAATCTACTGCCCCCTAGTTTCATATGGGCTCATAGTTGTTACTATATATATAGGCTATAATGTGAGGTGCTTAAGTGGCTTTGAATCTCGTTGACAACTGCACTATAAGTGCAAATAATGTTGTAATTAAGTTTGGTAGAACTATACCTGTAAGTTCTTTGTTGGATGAAAACTTTGAGCTATATGAAAACTCTGAAACTCCCGTTAAGATCAGCTCTCCTTTTAGAGATGTTAGCACTATAACTGATTACAATCAGATATCAAGAACTTTAAATCTATATTGGAATACAATCTTAAAGCCAGGTACGGATTATAAAATAAAGATAGTTAATATAGTTGATGCTACAGGAACTTTAATAGCATCAGAGGAAATAACCTTTACGTCTTCTATCGAGTCAGCTACCCCCTCTTCTCTGCAAACTGTTGCAACTCAAATTGAAGAGCTTCTTGTTGAAGATAGGTCAATAAGAACAGATGTAGAGACATCTTATCAAATAATAGCTAAGAATCCAGAGTTTTATATAAAAGAATTTTCTCCAGCAAATGGAGGTTTCTATATAGATAATGGAGAAAATGACGGTAGAGTTGTTGTGTCTTTTAATGAGCGTCCAGCATCAAACTTTTTAACCACCAAATATTTTAAGGCTCAAAGAAAAAAGATACAAAGAGCCCCTTCAAGATGGGAAGTACTACCCGCCCAAATATCTATGCACTCATGGAAGCCAGATGTCTATATTGATTTCCCCTCTAGTGACTCTACTCCAGTTTATTATGTAGATAATAAAACTTATTTTGAGGCAGGTTATAAATATAGGGTAATAATTTCTTCAGAAGTTGGTATATGATGTCTAATCAATTGTATTCAAATATAAAAGAAGACTTCTTGAATGGGACGATAAATCTCGCCTCAGCTGATATTAGGGTTTTATTAGTTAAATCAGGATATTCTTTAGACATAAGTAGTCATCAATATGTTTCAGATGTTGGTTCCGCTAATATAGCTGGAAGAAGCGGATCCTTGGATGGTGTATCAATATCGGGTGGAGTCTTCGATGCTGAAAATGAAACAGTAGAAAATTATGGAACAGACGGTTTTGATTACCTGGTCATGTATGAGTCAACTGGGGACGATACCACTTCTAGGCTAATAGCTTATTTCGACACTGCTTCTGGTCTACCGGTTGCTGGTACATCGGGGTCTATATCTATTACTATACAGTGGAGCGATTTAATAAGTAAAATATTTAGTTTATAAGGAAATTATATGGCAACTAATTATCCAAACTCTTTAGACACACTGCAAAATCCAACCCCAACAGATAGGTTGGATTCCGTAACTGTACCCCACCATGAGCAGCACGCAAATGCAAACGATGCTATAGAGGCTATACAGACTGTTCTTGGCGTAAGTCCAGCTGGCGGCTATTTGACTGTTAAAGACAGAATTATAGCAGCAGAAACGAATATAGCTGATCAGTCTGTTTTAAATGGATTAACTGACGTTACTATTAGTACAGCGAATGGTGGAGATATTTTGCGTTATTCAGGAACTGAATGGGTTAACTATCCCGAAGAAAATCTTGTTGATGGAGGAAACTTTTAAAAATGGCCAATACAATTAGAATCAAAAGAAGGTCTAGCGGTGATGCTGGTGCACCTAGTTCACTTGAAAACGCAGAATTAGCATTCAATGAAGTTGATGACACCCTGTACTACGGTGAGGGAACTGGTGGCGCTGGAGGAACTGCTACATCAGTTTTAGCTATTGGTGGTTCTGGTGCGTTTGTAACAAGAGCGACTTCCCAGACACTAAGTGGGGATAAGACATTCAGTGGAGCTGTATCCTTAGGTTCATCTGCTACCGCAGCAACTCAGACTGCTGGCGATAATTCAACATCTGTTGCAACTACAGCTTATGTTGATAGTGCAATTATCTCTGCAAACTATTCGTTTGATATAGCTGGTGATGGTGGCACATCTCAGACAATAAATGATGAAGATACTTTTACAATAGCTGGTGGTATAGGTTTAACCACAACCGCTGGTGCAACAAATACTATAACAGTAGATCTTGATGATACGACTGTATCAGCAGGTACCTATGGTTCATCTACTGCAATTCCTACATTTACAGTAGATGCACAAGGCAGGTTAACTGCAGCTGGTACGGCAAGTGTTGCAACCACTTTGTCAATCGCTGACGACAATGCCAATTCAGATACTGTCGATTTACTTAGTGACACATTGACTTTCTCTGAAGGAGAAGGTATTGATATAGTAGTTTCGGATAATACAGTTACAGTTTCAGCTGAAGATGCAACCACTACGAACAAGGGTGTGGCTTCTTTCGCAACCGCAGACTTTACTGTTTCATCTGGGGCTGTAACTATTAAGAATGTTAATCTTGCGACACAGACAACTGGTGATTATGTTGCATCACTTGTTGCAGGAACTGGTGTTACGCTTTCAAATAATTCTGGTGAAAATGCGACCCCTACAATTGCAATTGGTCAAGCTGTGGAGACCACATCTGAGGTTAACTTTGCTACGGTCAGTACTACAGGGGATGGATCGATAGGTGGTGACTTAACTGTTACTGGCGACCTAACAGTCAATGGAACAACAACAACAGTTAATTCTACAACTATTACAGTTGACGATAAAAATATTGAGTTAGGTTCGACAGAGTCACCAAGCGATGCATCAGCTGATGGTGGTGGCTTGACTTTAAAGGGTACTACTGATAAGACTTTCAACTGGGTAGATGCAACAGATTCATGGACTTCTTCGGAGCATTTAGATCTAGCATCAGGGAAAGCCTATTACATCAATAATGCAAGCGTGCTTAATGCCACGACACTTGGATCTGGAGTTGTTAATTCTAGTCTGCAAACTGTTGGAACGATTAATACCGGCACTTGGCAGGGTACGATTGTTTCTCCGACTTATGGTGGCACAGGCATAAACAATGGTTCAAGCACAATAACAATTGGCGGCGATCTTGAATTCTCTGGAGCTTATTCAACAACGATAACGGTAACTGGTGCTACTACTGTCACAATGCCGACAACTGGAACACTGTCTACGCTTTCAAATGTTGAGACACTAAGCAATAAAACTATTACGAACTCAAGTATTGGATCATCTAGTC
>Ga0255772_10002797_pt1 | contig 16949 bp, 4 predicted proteins | sample 071ome_34_FD_179970 | JGI IMG/M metagenome (GOLD analysis project Ga0255772, IMG submission 179970) | Coastal salt marsh microbial communities from the Groves Creek Marsh, Skidaway Island, Georgia - 071411BT metaG (version 2) | ecosystem: Environmental > Aquatic > Marine > Intertidal zone > Salt...
TATATCTGTACCAGTACTATAAAAAGAAGAATCTAAATGAAATTTTAAATTTCTTGATGCGGTTACTTGATGTTGTACAGTTCCATTTTGCAGCCAAGTAATTGTATCATTATCATAAACTACTGAAAAAATATCTCCCGCAGAATAATTGGAGGCAGTAGCATCACTAGCACTGCCTCCATTAATTCTAGGAATAGCGGTTCCATTGTTTATGCAATACCAATGATAATCAATAGAAGTGTGGCTAGCATTTGTGGCAGGATCCGTATTTAATCCCATCATAAAATAGAGATTATTTTGATTTGGACTAAACTCTACTTTTGCTCCTCCTGTATAAGCTCCTGTTGAATAAACTTGACCATTCCATGAGCCATTATTAGTAGTTTTTGAAATTTTTTCAAGAGTAGAGTCTAAACTAATGTTAGAACTATATACTAATCCAAGATTTGCATTTTTTTCTGCGTCTATTCCTGGTTTAACTGCTGTTATAGTAATATTATCAAATGCTACTTCATTGGTAGCATCGGCGGCTTCCGCGGCACCTACTCGTATCGTTTTAGGAGTAGAAAAGTATGTAGAAGGTACAGCAAAAGTATCAGTGCCTGTTGTGTTATTATAGGAAGTATCGTCGGTAACACCGTCTCCTGTAAACTTAAATACAGCAGACGTAAAATTCTTGGCAGTAGCAGTAAGATCTATGCTTGTAGCAGGATCGGGACTCCCCCCGTCTTGATTATATACAATAGAATAATCGGCGGCGGTCAGTTGTACAACTTTAGCATTTGCACCTCCAGCTCCTTGCTTAGCCTTTGAATAAGTTTGAGTTGCCGAGGTAGTAAAGCTTTCTCCTTTTATAGTTTTACCTGTAATTGGATAAGTAACTACTGTGATATTATCAGCAGCAGCAAAAGCAGTAACATTTCCAAATACATAGTTTGTTCCTGCGGTAGGACTAGAGTCAAGGGTAACCCCAGTAGTAGCGCTTTGAGTAGGTGTTCCTACGTCAAAGGTACCGTTGGCTGGAGTAGCTGAGGTGTCATTAGTTAGCTGAGTTCCTCCTTCAAATACTCTAATAGTTGTTCCGGAGCCTACAAAATTACTTACTGTTCCGGTATTGCTTGCAGTGAAAGTATGATTATCATTACTTAATGATACAGTAATGGCATCACTTGCTTCGTCCAAAACTTCCACGCTTTCAGAATCACTATAAGTAACACTGTTAGCTACTAAAGATGCAGTCACTGTTACTGAATTTGTGCTAGAAGTAAGATCGGATGCGCGAATCCAAACTTCATTTGCCTGGCCGTTTTGAGCAATGGTATTTCCTCCCGAAGCGGCATCATAAAAATCCGGTCCAGTCCAAGCGGGGGTACCTGTAATATTTTGTTTATTTGCAGTAAATTTAATTGCTGCAGGAGAATATGTATTATCTTTTTGTCTTATAAAAAACTGATGATCTGGAGAAATACTTAAAGCTTTTGCAGCTTCTCCATCCTCTCCTCCAATAATTAATGGTACGGTTTCTTCGTCCACTAGTTGAGTTGCACTAGTATCTGAATATAGTTTTACATTTACGCTTGTAGCTTCCGTGTCAGTAAAGATATGAGATACAGAGCTAGAGCCAGTTACTGCAGTTCCATCATTTATTTTATAAGCTCCTCCAGTAAATGCGGAAGATTGGCCATTCTCAATCTTTACAAAACTAAAAGTTACTGTTGCATCGCTAGGATTATATGCTGGGGTATTTGGGTTATAAGTAACTGCTGAATGATCAGAAAGTATTCTAAAAGTTGCTTGATCGTTTACACGAGTTAGTGTAAAAACTTTTTGATGCTGCGTGTAACCGGTTCTAGTTGCTGTAATTGTAATTTGTGCTGAAGTAAAAGTTTTATCTATTTCAGTTATATTCAGAGTAGGGCCATCATTATTTGTACCGCTCAAACTTCCAGTAAGAGTTGACGGTAAAGTAGGAATAGAAAACTGCCAATTCGAAGTATCGTCGTTTCCATTTGTAAAAATAGTAGCCGTAGTAGTTACTACAGTGGTATTACCATCTCCTATATCTTCGCCTGTACTTCCGCCCACAGTTTCATTGTCATTATTCAACTCCATAACAACATCATCAACCGCACTTACGCTCGCGCTGATTGTTACAGTATCTACATCGAGAAGATCGTCAGAAGTAGGAACACTAGAAGGATCTCCTCCATCGTCAAAGTTATACAATTTTGCAGTAAATACAATCGGATAATTTAAATCTCCATTAGTGTCTTTATAATTGGGAGCCGAAGCACTGTAAGGGGATGAAGTTTGTTTAGTCGCGGAAGTCAAAGGACCTCCTTCAAGAGTTACATATTCATTTGCTCCTTCAGGAAGAGTTGTATTCCAATTAATACTATAGTTTGTAGCGGGAGACTCAGCTGATAAATTGTCCCCGTCAAATATATAATGACCTATTGTCGAATAGGCGGAAATATTTGCAGAGTTTTTATTTTTTACAATTCTTTGAGTGGTAGTTACAGTCTCGGAAGAATAAGTATTATTATCATTACGAATATAAACTGTTAATGTCCACGTAATACTTGCTGTATTATCAGCTTTTGGCATTGCGGATGCTGCAGGAATAGATAACGCTGCATAACGATCACCAGAATTTGGATATGTGTAAGTATTTTCAGCTGCAGGTGTAATATTTACACCACTATCATTTTGAGTATACTGCCAGTAAGCTGCAGGCTTATCGGTGCCAATAGCTGTAGTTTCGTTAGCATCTGAACCATAATACGGAAGATTTACACCTCCCATAAACACATTTATAGTTGTAGCCGTAAGACTATAAGCATCAAAAGTTGAATTACTAAGAACATTATTATTCTTATCAACAGGTAAACTTTCAAAAGAATTACTATTAATTACAGCAATTCCTCCAAATCCTTTCTTTGATTTTGAAAATCCCTGAGCTATATTTATAACCCCTGACGAAGAGGTAGTATCTATTTCAGGGTACACTTGAATACCAAGAGATGCCGTATTTGCAGTCCAGCCGTTGATTGAAAACTCATGATCTCCAAGAACTGTTAAATTACCATTAAAACTTACATCACCTTTATTAAAGTAACCGTCAGAATTTTCAGTATATTTTATAAAATATTTATTCTCTTTTTCGTCGTAGGAAAGATCATTCCAATCAGTTTCGCTTCCTTGCTCTGTCTCTCCATTAACAGTAACAGTGTACGGAGAAAGAATTTTATCGCCCCTTCCAACCTCTATAGTTGTTCCTGAATTTTCTGCTGTTGCGAATCCCACTGCATTTGTATTTGAATTATAAGCAGCGTCTATACTTCCAGCACCATCGGTAACAACAGTATGGCTAGGATTACTAAGAATTACCCACTTTCCTCCGTTCCCTGCGTGAACTCCAATAATAGATACTTCATCGAATGCTTCTACTACTGTAGTTGGATCATCTTCTTCAGCAACTTCTACTTTTACTGTAAACTGTTTTTGTAGCTTAGTATTGTTCCAATTACCTAGATAAGTACTTGGTAAAGCAATAGTAGCGGTTGAAATAAAGTCAGTACCTGAGTCATTCTCTTTGAATGTGCCCCAAGCATAACTTCCCCCGCTATCACTAAAAGTAAAACTAGTATCATCGGCAAAACTTTCTATAGCTGTCCATTTAAATTGCGGATTTGTAAAGTTATTAGCTTCCGCAGTAAGTGTTATTGTAGTATCTGTTCCGTTTAATGAAGGATTTGCACCGCTTTCGTCGTAAATAATACTATAATCTTCAGAGGTTAAATGAACTGTTTTACCATCAAGTCCATCTGACCCTGAAGTTACTTTTGTAATCTGACCAGTACCAAAAGCATTAATATCTATTGCTTTTGACTCTCTTACTTCCGCTGTAATTACAAGAGGTTCGCCTTCTTCAAAAGGTATATTATCAGATTCGTTCGGGTTAGCTCCTGTTGCTATAACTTCACTATAAAAGAATCCTCCAGTATTTGTTGGATTATTCCAAGTCGCCGTGTAGTCACTTCTATCTACTCCAGTGCCCCCGCCCTCTACTTCTACAATTCTAAATTGTGGATTTTTAAATCCGATCGCATCAATTCTAGCTGTTATATCCCCATTTACATTGGTAGTCTGAGTAGTGCCATCCGCATTATACTGAAGAACAGAAGTCGAAGGAGTCACAAGAACTTGAAGGCCTTGTACAACTAATCCAGGATCTACGGTAATAAACTTGTCTAAAATAAATTGATGCGCACCTGCAGAGTTATCATAACCGCTCCACTTAACTCTTCCAAATACGGCATCATTATTATATCCAGGCCTATAAGTAAGTCTATAAATAGTTCTTGAAGTAATATCTGTTTCAAAACTTCTATCAAGAAGTACTGTAGTGTCGTCTAATACTGCGGTTACTTTTGCTGCTTTAATTTTAGTTCTATACACATATCCGGTGTAGTCTTCAAAAGTTCCTCCAAGATCAGAAGAAGATACTAAGTGTTTAGAAGCTATTGCTACTCCAGTACCAGAACCTGGCCCAGTAGCAGTAAAAGTATCTCCTGGGCTTGGACTTGATGGACCCCCTATTGCACTCCATGAAGTATTTCCTACAGTAAGAATAGTATAAGTTTCTTGTGCCGTGAAAGTACCCGCCAACTCTTCTATACTATCGGGATTAACAGCTGCCTCATATGTTTTATATAGAAGAGCTCTATTATACTCCGAAGGATTTAGTCCATCATGATAGTCTACGTGTATATAATAATTTTTTCCATTTATAGGACTATCTGCTCCATTACTTAATTTTACCCTTTCAAAACTTACTATATCTCCATCTTGCCAATAAAGGGTATCTTTTATATTAATATTCTTAGCCGCAAGGTCTCCACCTGCTTCTTCAAAGTAAGCACGAAGATCAAGTTCTAGTGTTTGTTTTGAGCTTAAAAGAGAAAGATCATCTATTTTAAAATGCGCAAAGCCCTTTCCATCACTTCCAATACCATCAAAGTGAATAATATCTCGAGGTAATAAATGTTGTGAGCTTGTACTTGTATTCCAAAGAGTTCCATTTCCCTTTAGTTTATTTGTTCCACCAGTAAGACTGTACATAGTTCCTGCTGATGTCCAAGATTGGGAAGCTCCTCTATACCCAGAAATGCTAATCCATTCCAGGAAATTAATTCCTTCGTCTCCCAATTCTGGAATTTTTTGCATAAAGGGCAGCCCGTCAAGAGTAGTAGTATTCCAGTGAGCAAGAGTACAGTTACCGCCATCAAAAAGCAAGTAGTGCCAAGTTGAATCTGGTTCGGTTCCATCTACTCCTCTATCTGCAGGATAAGTACTCGGCGAATATTCTGCACGAGGAAATCCATTGTTTACTAATCCATATAAGGGAATATCATTTAGAGAGACACTAATTGCTGCAGTATTAGCAGAGCTTAAAGTAAACTCACTTCCAATAGAGTGACCTATAGGAGTAGAACTTTCCCATTCCAACCTATACAAAGAGTCATAGTCTAAAGAATTAGACCCGGCTACCTTATAAAAAGTACTATTCGCAATTAATCCTTTTGGTATTCCTCCTACTACTCTAGGAACATCGGTTGCAAAAGGGTCATCCACAAGATATTCTGTCGCAATAAAGTCAGAGTAATTTTGCTTTCTTGATACGGTACGTACCCTAAATGTATAGTAACCATCAGGAACTCTTACAAAACTATGATAGTTTGTAGTTGTTCTTATAGGGGACTCAATGTCAGGAATATTGTGGTGAAGCTCATACTCACTAAAGAAAGAATAGTCTCGAGTTTTAAGATTTCCAAGACTGTTTGTATAAGTCTCCACTGGCTTAGTCCATTCCAGTCTTATTTCTTCTCCAGGTTTTGTTGAGTCTGTCTCTAGTACAATATAAATATTTCCAGGAGCAGGAACATCTTCATCTGGGTCTTCAATAATAGGAAAAACATTACTAGGAGTAGCTCCTAGAGCATAGTCAATATCTACTGCATCATACTTTGCGTTGTAATGCTCTACTGCAGAAATTGAATATTGATTTTTTTCATCTTCTAATACAATACCTAAAACTCTGTATTCTTTTTTCGAGCCAAGAATATTTGTACCTTCTGCATCAGAAGATTGAAGAGCCCATACTGTGCCCGCAACAGGTAGCTCAAAAGTTGAATATGCAGAACTAACAGTTACTTTGGTTAATCCCCCCACTGTTGTAAAATCAGGAGTGCCACTAGTAAGATTAACATCTTTTGTAACTATAAAAGTATGCGGAGCCCATTCTAAGGGTAATATTTCTGGACTATAAACGCCAGTAGCACTGTTAGAAAGACTCCCTGTAGAAGTAAAGGAGTTTCCTTCAATATCGTCAGAAAAAGCATCATCATTTTTTACTAATATGTGCGCATTTGATACAAGAGTTTCTGCAGTTTCGGAACTAACATCATATATGTCGTCTGAACCACTTGTAGATTCCGCCAACCAAGCCCGCATTCCAGTAGCGGAAGTAAGAGTTCCTGTTTCAATGTTGTCTCTATCCGGAGGTACGAAAAACTTTCCTGTAAATCTGTCTCCTCGCTGGTATAAAGTTCCTCCAGTTGTTACTTTATGACCATTTGCGTCTATTCGTATAGGTTCAACACCAGTATAAAAAGCAGCTGGTTTAGTTACAAGAGTACTAATTGTCCACGTAGCTCCATTAGTAATATTTGTAATTTCTCGGTCTAACAGAATTTCTGTACTACTTTGAGTTTCTTTTATTAAGCCGCTATAGTCTACTCCATATCGATCTCTATCTTGAACATTAATAACATCCCCCGGGCGAATAAATCCACCCTGTAATCCTGTTTTAAAACTAACTACTTCTTTTTGATTCTGAGCGGTCCAAAGCTTCCATCTGCCATATCTTTTTGCCTGCCCCTCTGATGTAGCTCCCATAGCAACAGCATTTTCAGTTACCAATCGTTTACTTTTAACAATATCCTCTTGATCTTCTACTATTAGTGGAACAGGTTCATAGTTAGCTTTTGGATCATTCCAAGTAACTACAACTTGATTTGCACGAGTTTTACGACCAGTACTTTCATAATTGAATACTCCATCAATAACATTTGCTTTTGAAAAAGTATAAACAGGATCTCCCGGTACGTCTTGCACAGGAGTAATTTTACCATCTAGCCAGTATAACATTCCAGTAAAAACACTGGCCATGTCTTTTAAAACTTTATATACGTCAGTAGATTTAGTTAAAAATATATTTGCGCGAAATCTTGGCTCTAATCCAGCAACCTTTCCAACTTTATCAATTAAAAAATTACTAGTTGCTTTGAAAATTATACCAACTTCATTACTATTTGCTCCCGCACTTGTCCAACTAGTATTACCAACTTCTTTAATTTTATAAAAGTTTCCTTCTACTAAACGATTAGTACCCGAGAGGGAATACATACTTCCATCTTCAACTAACTCATCACAGTATTTGGCTATTCTATATAGTGCAAATTTATTTATAAAATTACTATCAATCCATTTTCCCGCACCATAACGATTATTTGAAACTATATCATAAAAAACCCAAGCAGGATTATCTGTATAGTATAATAAATATTTATCACCTTCTTTTTTAAAATCTCCATCCCAAAAAGTATCGTATCTAGCTATGCCATCTTCTGTGTATTCTCTCGGGGTGTATGAACTTGGTATTCTTACTTTTAAGCCTCGTAATAGATAACTTCTACTAGGTAAGCTATTATAAGTTTTTGAAGAAAAACTAATTGCAGCGTGCGCAGTAAAAGGATAGCTAAAATTATCTTTGATTGTTGCTTGAAGATCCGCACCACTTATAGACGCAGAAGCTTGAAGGCTCCACTCGTCTTTATCTGTTCTACCTCCGTTTGTACCGTTTGTCCATACAGGAAGACCTAAGTCTCTTGTCAAACGAATTATTCTTATTTTAAAATCATCAAAAGGTCGAAATCTAGCAAGACCTATAGTATGATCAAACGATATAGGAGCAGTTGTTCTTGCTGTATGTACAACTTTACCCCCAGACTGGCTAAATAAAGTTTTCCAAGAACCAAAAGTAGCGCCTCCGTCCTGACTTAAAGCAACCTGAAATACATAGTGAGCACTAGCAGACTCTTTATCGCCCCCTTTATTATTATAAGTAATTAGCTGAGGATAGTTAATTCTAATCACTACCTCATCTACTTCTCTTCGTTGAGCTGCAGTTAAATTAAAGTTTGGAGCACTTCCTCCACTAGAACTAATTTCAAAGGGAGGTTCTGAAGCATCCGTGTAAGTTACTGTATCAGGATACCCGTAGGTATCTAAGGCTGTAAACCCATACCCTGAGGCCACTTGCCTTATAGCTTTTCCAGCACCTGCGCCTGTTACTGTTACTCCACCTGATACACCATGAACTTGTTGAATTGGTGGCTGTCCCAATTCTCCTGTTCTAAACTGTAGAGTTGAGCCCTCAACTTTTGCGGTTGTATCTTCAGAACTAGTGGACGCTGAAGTGTCTATAACTCTTGCACCCTCTATATAAAAAGACGCATTTGTTAAAGCAGTAGAACTTACTGAATTTTCTAAATTTAGTACATCTGCTCCATTATTATCAACACTTAAAGATTGTATTTTTCTTGCAACCACAAGTGTTGCTGTCCAAGAACTATTATTTATAAAAGTATTATTATATATGTCCACAGAAACACTAAGACCAGCAATACCGCCGGCAGGTTGATCTCCCCCCGCCCCATAAAATTTAGCATCTACAGTATGTCTAACTCCCGCCGCACTTTCTAATACTATATAACTATCAGTATCTCCTAAGGTTGTAAAGTCACTATCTAATGTATTTGCACCCCCTGTTCCCGTCATGTTTACAAAAGTAACAACTGCGGGCCATGATGAAGTACTTATAGTTAAAGTTACTGCACACTTTTTTACAGAAATAACAACATATTTTCCGATATCAGAGTCTTTTGCTTCATAGGTATTCTCTACAATTGTAGCCGCTGTACTATTTGCAGGAATATTAACTAAAGGTGTAGAAAAATTAGTACTATTTGTACTAGTTAATGTACCTACAACATTTGAGGTCTCAAATGGAATATCATTTATATAAACAGAGTTTTTTGCATTTACTAAGCCTTGAATAGGGCCCTCGCAAATCATATCTACTATGCCTATATATTGTTTTGTGGATCCAATACTCATTTATTACTTCTCCTAATATGCAAAGCCGTCTGTATCTCTAACGGGTTCTTCATCGTATGAGGGCCCCGTATTCGGCTGATTTGTGTCTCCTGGCTGAGAAGGGGCTGTAAAGTCATATCCATCCTGTGCATAATCTACAAATGAACGATTTTGATTTTTAATTTCAAAAGATATGGGACGCCCGGGAACTCTTAACTGTCCGTATAAAATAGGAACGGGATCACCTTCTATAATAGTGTGTGAGGAGCCTTGAAATAAATAACTTTCGTCTTGTTGATTGTCTACCGAAGGATCTGGCGACATTATTTGCTGTATCCCAGTCAGTATAAGATTTGAGCCAAGCATTACAAGACCTAATGCGATTTTTGGCAATAAAGCGACAAAAGCGGTGGGAGGTCCAAGAGCAAGCTGCGCAAGATAGTACTGCTGAGTAATTACTGCTAAAGCGATAAGAACAATTCCTACAATAATTTTTCCAATTCCTGATTTAGATCCTAAAGGAACTGCTTGAATAGTTAGGCTTCCCTCTGGATATTGGAGTAAAAGATCTTCTTCTACTTCTACGGGCTTACCTTCTATTGAACAAATAAATCCTATACCCTTATCCTGAGAGTCCATTAAGTATTGTCTAAAGTTATCAAAATTTGCTTCAAAACAAGCAACAGCCTCTCCAAAAGAAGAAACACTCATGTCAAACTCATGACCAAACTTATCGCCTATTTCGCCTTCTAAATAAACTTTACGAAGCATATCTATAAGCCCCTATTAAATATTCCACCCAAAACGGATATAAATTTTCTCGACAAGAAAGACGATTTTCAGCATGATGAAAAAATACATCATTTCCTAAAAATACTCCACAATGGTCGGGAACTTCATGTTTAACTTTAAATATAAGAACATCATTTTTTTCTAATTCTTGAAGATTCACTTTTTTTCCTTTCCATTTTTCTGCCATTTCATCTGTAAAATAGTTTAAATCTCGATCCCACCAGTTATCTTCAAAAGGAATTCTTGCAGGAATTTCTATATTCTGTAGTTTAAGGTAATCTCTTACTGCTTCAAAACAGTCTTTTACTCCAAACTCATACTCTCTACCTATTAAGGGGTATGCTCTTTTTGTAGGCTCTATAATATTTAATTCCATATCAGGGAAACTAAATATATAGTAAGGAACCCCTAAAGCATTACAACAATCTATATCATGCTGAGAAGCTTCATTGGAGGCATCAGGATGACTATGTACAATTGCAAAAATATCTGCACGTTGTTTTATACTTAAGTACTCTGAAGAAGACATAATAAAATTTTCCGTGTCTTTTGCTAGGTTTTCACAAGGAAACCATTGCTTTTTACCTTTTACAATTCCTATAACTCCACATCCTTCCTTTGGGTACTCTTTTTCAAAGTGATTTTGTATTAATTTGATCATTTAAATTTCTTTGCTCCTGGGAACCCGCCAAAAGGTAGAATTACATTTTGCTGTTTTGCTTTTTCTATAATTCCGGATGTAAATGTAACTTCAATCGTTCCTGTAGGATTACTAGAATCATATGCAGTAAGAGCACTAGTATCTAGAACAGTAGTTAGCTCTGAATCTGTGTAAAGAGAATAAGTTCCTGACGTTTCCTTTAAATAGTATATAGTATTTTCTACACTGTCCCAATTTGCTTCTATATCTCTAATAATAACTGGGTCTCCGGAAAGGAAACTGCTAAGATCTGTGCCTGTAATTGTGGTTTCACTACCGTCCCATTCTATATCAGTAATATCTGTTTTATAAGAAGAAGTATTCGCCGCATCTATAGTTATATTAAAATTAGGACTTGTATTTGAAACTGCGGTTATAGCTTGTGTACCTACAAAAGTAAAAGCCTTAGCTAAACTGCTGCTTGAAGGGTTTAAACTAACAGTAACTATGTCCCCTACAGAAAAATTGTGAGAGGATGCTGTTGATAACACAGAGGATGAAGCATACGATACTGCAGACACATCTTTAATATATCCTTGAAATCTTACTTTACAAGAATTTAAAGTTTTACCACAAAGATCTATACGTTTCCAGTATTTTCTGTAGTGTAAGGGGCTTTTTCCATTATTATCAAATAAAGCTTCCCATATTTCAACATCACCGGAAGTAGTAGTTTTAACAATGTCTCCTGCAGTATGCTGAGAATTTCCAGAGTCCCATTCATTTATAGTCCCTAAAATAGGAGTATCGTCTGCTCTAAAAAATGCGTGCTGCCTTGAACCTTCTTTCGGCCACATACAGCCACCCCCAAGCCCCTCTGCTCTTCCTTGATACTTCCAAACACAATACTGACCAATAACATTTCTCGCAGGTAATTTTGCTCCTTCTACATCCATAGGAGAAGCTAGCTCAAACGTTACAAGTATATTATGTTCTGAATTAATTCTATCAATATAATATACTTGAGGAGGAAATTGAGGATTATTAGTCCCAGATCCTAAATGGCTTTCAAAAGTTCTTCTGTAAATTACTCTTGTACCAATTAATTCATCATTTGTTTCAAAGGGAAAATCTAGTGTACCAAAATCTAAAAATCCTCCTGAAGTATAGGCTGAATAGTTAGTACCATCTATTGAAGTAGTTAAAGCAGAGTTAGAATATAAAGCAAGAGTTGTCGAAGTTTTTACATCTACATAGAAAGCATTATCATTTAATTGTATCATTCCATCTACGCCTGTTATCTTTATAGGACTTCCATTGGATAGTTCGTGGGGCGCAGCCGTTGTAATAACGACAGGATTAGCTTGAGTTGCTCCGGTTATAGATAAGCTTACAGCATTTTTTCTTATATTTTCTAAAACAGTTTCTGAAGAATCTAATGTTTTAGATAAAAGAGGAATATTTGCAACAGTTAGAGAGGGTCTAGTCATAGCTCCGGTAGAAGCAATTTCTACTCCTGTTAAATTTATTGGAATAGAAGAATAGGTATCACCATTAAAAACAATTTGGGCACCTTCTTTTTCTCCTCCATTAAATAAATAAAAATGCCCGTCTATATCACTATCTGAGTACCCAGGCAGAGTGACTTCAAAAAGTTCTATTAATGCCTCTCCAGTATCAAGAAGCTGTACTGAATCAATTATGTCTGTCATGGTTCATAAACTCGTCTAAAAGTTGCATTTAAAGAATGAATATCTACTTGATTATAAGTAATACTATATTTATCAGAAACTACTTTAAAAGTTTCTCTTTGTAATGTAATATTAAAAGATCTAGCGGCTTTTGCATCTAAAAAAGCGGCTATAACTTCAATTTCTGACCAGTCTCTATTTGCAAAATTTACGCTAAAAGTTTCATCTTTAGAATTTATACCATCTAAAACTCTTTGCTCATATCCGTCGCCAAATTTTGCAGTCAGAGTTCTATGAGTAGGATTTCTTGTAATATTTCTTCCAAAAACTATTTCTGCAGAGGGGTCTGATAATATACTACTAACGTCTAGTAAAACATCATCTGCAGAAGTTGTTGTAGTTGTAGTCGTTCCATACACACTTGAAGCTCCCGCAGGATTTGTAGCGCTAGAACCCCAATCAGAAACTTCAATTTCTGTATCAGCAGTGTAACTAAAATCACTTTGATCTACACTCGGTATAATATACCAAGCAGATTCTGTTGAGTCCCAGGCAATAATATTTGCGGTTCCACTAGTTGCAGACCTAAAATAGTTTTGAGAAGCATTATTAACAAATTGATCGTTTGCCGTATCAAACTCTTTACCTTGAGTTACAGTATATGTTCCAGCATAATCAGTATTAGTTCCTTCATTTGAAACAGTTATCCCTGTTAATTCTGTTCCTCCTCCAAGAACAGAATTAGAAATAGTTAAGCGCTTTGAAGCTGTTCCGCCTGTAACACTGTATCCTGATCCCGAAGCATTTACTGCCAAAAGAGTTGCCGTACCATCACTATTTATTCTAATATTAAATGTAGCACCACTACCTTGATTTGCATTATCTGCGTGTGGAACATTATTATAAGTGCCCGGAGTTCTATCAGTATCTGTTGTAGAAGCACTTGAGATAGCGGCTGTAGATACTCCATTAAAATTTGTAAAATTTTTATTTAAAATATAATTATAATCATCTACAGAGCCATCTGCAGGAAATCTGGATGTAAGAAGAGATAGTACTTCACTTCGTAAAATACTAAAACTAAAGGCTCGTGCTGCCATTATGATGCTCCGTGAGGGCTAAGAATCCCTCCCGCTCGTTTCTGATTAATAAGCTCTTGCTGCACTGCCAGAGCTATTATCTTTCCTAAACTTGCTCCGGTTTGCGAATCAGATTGAGAGCTTTGTGCTCCATTGCCTTCACTATCTACTGTTACATTTACTGTAACATTATTTTGCTGCCCCATTCCTGCACCTTTACCCATGGATACAGGAATGGATTTTCCGTCTGGAAGAGGTACAATTGCTTCATCATATTTTCCTTCCCCTACTAACCCCAAGGTTGGCCTTCTTGCAATTCCTCCGTTTGCATATGCTGCGGCTCTAAATCCGCCTCTTGCAATTCCTCCGTTTGCAAAGCCAAAGAAAGTCATTATTCCGCCTAATATACCGCTTGCACCTCCTCCTATTCCTTGTAATATACTTCCGAGCAAGTCAGGCAAAGAGCTAAAAAGACCCCCTAAATCCTTTGTCAAAGTGCTAAAAATAGACCCTAAGTCGCTTCCTAGATCTCCAAAAAGATTTGTAAGCCCAGTTAGAAAAGGAGTATCCTCATCAAAAAGACTTTTCATATTCTCTGTAAAACTTGTAAAAAGTCTTGTAAGTCCTGTAGCTTCTCCTCCAGTGGATAGTACTACTTCCTCTAAAACTCCTTCTCCTGTAGTGGGCATTGAGGTAGGGTCGCTTCTTCTTGCGGCAGAGTCATCTCTATTAGTTTTTTTGCCTATTAGGTTACCGAAAAGCGTACTGAAAGGGCCGGGCTTTTCTACATTTGAAGAAGTTGTTACTTCGCCTTTCATTGCCGCAATATCATTAATCATACTATCTATAGAACCGGAAGAAACTCCTCCACCCGATGCAATATCATTAATCATAGCATCTATAGAAGAAGAACTTAGTCCTGGAGAAGTTGTAGTACCTGCTGCAAGACCGTCAATATGACCTTGCTTTACTCTCTCATAAGCAATATCTGCACCCTCAGAATGAGCTTTTCTAATTTTATCTTCGGGTGTTCCAAAAAGAAAACCAGTTATTCCTTCCGTAACTTGTTTTGCGAGAGTATCTGCAATAGCAGAGACTGTTGCCTGTGCTATTTTTAGCATTGCATCTTTTAGGCTGCTTTCGTTTCCTTTTATTAAATCGGCAATACCTGATTGAGTTGCCCCTTCAAACGCGCCTTTTGCTGAGTTTGAAAGTTCGAGGAATGCATCGTTTTGTTGACGAACTGTTTCGAGCTGCTCTCGAAGTAGTTCAAGTTGTAAATCAAGTTGTTTAATTTGAGTACTTCCAATATCTAAACCTGAACTTTGGTAAAAAGCCCTATCAGAAGTTAATTTTGCTATCTCATCTAATATACTTATCTGTTTAAATTCATTATCTAATTGTTCTTTTTGTAAAGGCGTTATATTTCTCATCGCCTTTTCTTTTAAAATTTCAGTCTTTTGTTGGCGAAGAAGTACATCATTTTCTAACTCTAAAAGTTTAGTATTCTTTTCTCGAAGCATTGCTAAAACTTCTTCAACAGTAATAGATTCTCTTCTCTCTTTACTTATTGATCCAAGTATTCTAAGAATTGCTTCGCCTCCCTCTGCTTCGTCAAATACTGATAAAAATGCTTGTGTACCTTTTCCTTCTGCCAATGCGCCTTTTACACTATCAATAGCATCTTTTGTTATTTGCATAGATCTTGAAAAATGAGTATTTGTTTGAGCTAAAGAACTAGTAAAATCGGCATACTCCTCTCCAATCCTTACTAAAGATTTAAATGCTGCCCCTTGATCCGTAAGACCTACACTACTTTGTTCAAGCTCTGCGGGTAAAAGTCTTGTTATCTTTAATAAGTCAGCTAATACATCTCGTAATCCTTCCTCATCTGGAGTGGTTTGAGCTTTTTGTACTTCTCTAATTTTTTCCTGCGCTGCAAACAAAGTATTAGTTAATGTTTCATATTTTTTTCGTAAACCGCTAGTATTTTGTCCAGCTGCTTGTAATGTTGCAATTTGTAACACTAAACCCTCTCTAAGGTTTTCCACACTCTCTATGAAAGGTTCTATATTAGTATTACTTAAATCTAAAGCTGTTTTTGGCAAATACGAGCCGGCCGACGCAAAAGTATTTTTAGATATACCATCTAAAATTAGGTCCAATCTTTCAAATCCACTAAAATCTAAATTCGAGATAGCGTTTGATAATTGTACAATTCGTTCTTGTACAGTTCCTGTCTTAGTTGCAAGGCCGCCTAATATATCTGTTACTGCTTCATTTTGCTCTGCTGCAGCATCTCTGATTGCTCTTGTTAACCCTAAAGCTTTGACAATTGCAGGATCTTTTAATTTCTCTAAAAGCTCTCTAATAATTCCTAAAGCCGTAAATAGTAACCCAACTAAGCCTGCAGCTCCCAAAATACCTGTAGCTAGTCTTCCAAGCTGAGTTACGCCTGCTGCCATTGTTCCCATTACTTTACCATGAGTAGCTTGCAAGCTATACAACTCGGCCGCTGCACTAGCTTTCCACCTTTTCCATCCAGAAGTATTTTGAGCAATCATTGCTTGATGTTGAGCTTTGATAATTGCTACATCTCGTTTAACAGCTTCTCTAGTTGTCTTGCTATAATCTATTACTTTTGAGTTAGCTGCAGTAGTGCTACGCTCAAGGGCTGCAATTTCTCTACCGCCTATTTTTCCTTCACCTATATTTGCTCCAAGGGTCGAGCGAGAGCCTTCGTCTGGAAGAGCTGCTTGAACTCTTTTTGTTGCATCGTCTGCTGCGTCTCCAATATCTGCTAAAGCAGGAGCCACAGGTACAATTGCTTTAAGTACTCCTTGTCCTAGTAGAGTAAAAGCTCCTGCAAGAGCAAGTACGTTATTTGCCAATGCTCCAGCAAAAAACTCTGCAATAGGATTTAGAGCACCTTTTATGTCTTTTAGTAAATCATTAAATGCTTTTCCAAGTTTTGCTACTTTATTTACTTGTCCTCCGAGATCATTGAACTTTTTATTTCCTTGTTCAAGAATTTCATTCACTACTGCTTGAGTTCTTTGATATGCGGTAAGATCTTTCGCATTTTTATTAATTGCTGTTCCATACTTTTCGGTTGCAGTTTCCAAACGAAGAATAATACCTAATTCATCTAAAAGTTCAGGTTCCGCTTTTGTGGCACCCCGTACAAGACGATCAAAAGAGTCGCTTAAATCTCTACCAAGAGCTAACGAGGCATTTTTAGCAACATTCGCTAATCCGGAAAGTTGTTCACTATTTAATCCCGAAGCAGTACCAATTGATACTGCTTGCGCGGCCTCTTGAAACGTTAATACTCCATCCGTTGCTTCTTGGATACGAGAAGTTAAAAGAGATAAAGAAATGCCAGTTGACTTAGCGTAATTTTGTTGGCTTTCTTGTATAACTCTTAGATCTGCTGCAGACTTAAAAAAGTTAAAAGCTGCTGTTACCGCAAACACATTCGCAGCTAAAGTTGCATAAGCAGGCACAAGACCTCCTGAGATGCCT
>Ga0255772_10002801_pt1 | contig 16943 bp, 17 predicted proteins | sample 071ome_34_FD_179970 | JGI IMG/M metagenome (GOLD analysis project Ga0255772, IMG submission 179970) | Coastal salt marsh microbial communities from the Groves Creek Marsh, Skidaway Island, Georgia - 071411BT metaG (version 2) | ecosystem: Environmental > Aquatic > Marine > Intertidal zone >...
AGGTTTTTTTAAGGTTAAACAAAAGATACCTTCAATCTTGTCTTCATTGGAGATTTTCTAATGTCACGTTCTAAGATCGTTATAATTGGTGCTGGAGTTGCCGGTCTCACATGTGCTCGTGCTTTAGCAAATGCAGGCTATGCTCCATTAGTTCTGGAAAAAGGGCGTGGAGTTGGAGGTAGGATATCCACGAGGCGGGCCCAAAATGGCATGACATTTGACCATGGAGCTCAGTATTTTACAGCTAAAAGCAATGAATTTCGTTTATTCATAGAGGAAATTCAAAAATCTGGTGGTGCAGAAGTTTGGGACGATGGGAGTAATTTGAAAAGATTTGTTGGCATACCCGGTATGAATGCATTAGCTAAGCATCTTGCCGCTGACCTAGACGTTCAAACCGGTTTAGAGGTTGATAACATCGCTGAATGCAGCTCTGGTTGGGAAATTAAAGCTGGAAATAGAGAATTTAAGTGTGAGAAATTAATTGTCACTGCACCAGCTCCTCAAACAGCGAAGCTGATAGGAAAAGACCACACCCTTTATAAAACCGTATCAGGGGCGGTTTTAGCGCCTTGTTTAACCCTGATGGCGGCGTTTGAACCAAATCAGCCACAACCTTTTATAAGCCGGCGTGAACCAGATGATATTTTGTCATGGATTGCGCTAGATAGCTCAAAACCTGGCCGATCTGCCGATAATTGTTGGGTTGCTCAGGCGGGTCCTAAATGGAGTGCTGAGCGATTGGAGCAAGATCTGCCTGATGTTGCACGAGACCTTCTGATTTTACTTTGTGACAGGATTGGCGCAGATATTAGTTCAGCATTTCACGCCGTTGCTCATCGTTGGCGCTATGCAAATGTTGTGACACCAATTGGTTCCCCATTTCTTCGAAATGAAAACGACAATCTCTTTTTAGGTGGTGACTGGTGTCTCAAAGGGCGTATTGAGGCTGCCTGGGCCAGCGGAAATGCCATCGCTGAGAGAGTTTTAGAAGCGGGTTAAGTGTTGAAATAAAGCCTGAAGTTAAATTCAAAGTTAAGCATAGGATGCGCCGTGAGCCCACAAAAAGCTTCTATTATCATTTTGCTGCTCAATATCGTTTTAGGAGTGTCTCCAAGTGTTGCATCAGAGCGGATGCAACCGATAGGGACATTTGAAATTGATTTGACCGAAGTAACAATTTCAGAATTCACGCGTTTCGCGGAGAGTACGTCTCTCGTGACAAAAGCTGAGCGTGAAGGCGGTGGTTTAGTATATGACGCTGGATGGGAAAAGAAAGCAGACTGGAACTGGCGGTCTCCGTATGGCGTAAAAGGCATGGCAAATGAGCCCGCTGTTCATATTACTTTTGATGAAGCCTTTGCTTACTGCAAATGGGCAGGCAAGCGCCTGCCAACTGAATCTGAATGGATCACGGCGGCTTATACAGAGATGCGGAAAGTACCGCCCCAGCCATTCTCCAGAGGTCATACGTATCGTTATCCAACAGGTAACACCGCGAGTGGCGCAAATTGTTTAAGGGATTGCGGTAATAGTGTTGGCCTAGATCACTCGGCAGTTTTATCGAGAGGAAGGGGGCATGCGGAGGCTGGAAAAACGGTGGCTGGTGTCAATGGACTGTTCGATATGGGGGCTAATGTTTGGGAATGGGTCGAGATACCGGACGATAGCCATAAGGGGACGCGTGGTGGCTCTTGGTGGTATGGCTCGTCTCAAATGGAAGCTGGATATCGAGCAACAAAGCCCAGAGATATGGCGGTAGTTTATATTGGTTTTCGATGCGTAAAAGACATCAAATAGTTTAGGAAATGTCCCTATGGTGGCGCGTACTTTCCTATTAACAATCAACCCGTTTTTTAATCCACTCTTCTGCCCATCTTATGAGAGTGGGCAACGGCTTTTATATAAGTTTGTGAGTTTCCAGTAGAGGAAGAGCTCACAAACTTATGATCGGTCCCTGGTGAAACTATTCAGCGGCTATAGCCAATGCAGGTGTATTCTGCATCCCGCGGACTAATCTGCCAGGCAAAGCTCCGGTAGAGGCACCCCCTTCAAAGGTCACCACCCCACTTACTATCGTATAATCGTAGCCTGACGCTCCTTGCATCAACCGTTTACCGCCCGCTGGAAGATCCTGGATCATATAGGGAGCTTCAAAGTCTAAGGCATCCCAATCAATCACGTTAAGATCGCCCTTAAACCCAACTGCTATGCGGCCACGGTCACGAAGGCCTGCTGCTTCTGCTGTATCCGAAGTTAGGCGACGGATGAGTTCAGGTGCATCGAACTTACCTGTACTTTTGCCCCAGTGAGTAAGCAGCCAGGTAGGAAAGCCAGCGTCGAGAATAAATCCGACATGAGCACCTCCATCACCGAGGCCCATGATTGCCATCTTCTCATTAAGTAACGCTTCTGAAGCAGATAACCCATAGTCAGTGTAATTAGTAATCGGCATATAGATAAAATTTTTGCCGTCATTTTCGAGCAACATGTCGTACGCAACTTCTGCTGCTGTTCTACCTTCTCGTTCAGCTATAGCCGACGCGGAGTCCTCTGCTTGTGGAATATAATCTTTATTTCCAAATCGGAACATGTAGCCATATGACATGCGATGGATCAGAGGAAAGGTACTTTCTTTCACGGGGTCTTCAGACAAAATCTGTGACCGGATTTTAGGATCACGAAGCTTCTCAACCTTTTCTTCAAGGGGAAGGTCATTCAATTTCTTAAAGGTTGGACAGCCCGAGAAGGGTGTCTGTGTTGCCTGGAGACCAAGAAGAATTCCAATTGCTCGAGGAGGGAACACGGGACGAATATTTACGCCTTCAGCATAGGCTTGGCGATTTAATTCGAGAAGTTTCGCGAATACTTCTGGCCAGTTATTTCGTTGAGCAAGCGTATAAACTAGTGGCTGGCCACTTTTTTCTGACACACGTCGAAGAATGCCAAACGCTTCTACCGGATCGGGTTCAGCATTGATTGTGTCAGGTGTGGCATCTGTGATCCAGTCAGAGACTGCCTCGATCATTCCACCACCTGCATCACGAACCCCCTCGGCAAGGCCGAGTAGCTCATCTTCATAAACTCGTAATGTAGGAATGTAGTCGCCAGCAAGGGTTTTATGGCTTGTGGTTCGACTGGTTGAAATACCAAAAGCTCCTGCTTTTACGGCTTCCGTCGTTATTGCTCGCATTTCTGCGATGTCATCCTTGGTTGCTGGCTCAAAAGCAACAGCCCTATCACCCATAACGTGCACTCGAACCGCTGAATGTGGGAGAAGTGCACATACGTCTACATCTCTCGCTTTCGCTTCCAGAGCGTTCAGATATTCAGGAAAGCTCTCCCAGGTCCACTCCAGCCCTTCGTGCATTACTGCGCCAGGAATGTCTTCAACACCTTCCATTAGCTCGATTAGCTTTTCGCGATTTTCTGGTTTGCAGGGCGCGAAGCCAACGCCGCAGTTGCCCATAACGACAGTCGTTACTCCGTGAAGAGAAGATGGTTTTAGGTGGGAGTCCCAAACCGCCTGAGCGTCATAATGTGTATGAATATCGACGAACCCTGGCGTTACTAATTTGCCTTTCGCATCAATCTCTCGCGGTGCGTCTCCGTCCACGGTACCAACAGCTACTATTACCCCGTCCTTGATGGCAACATCAGCTGAGAAAGGTTGAGATCCTGTACCATCAACGACAGAACCATTGCGAATGATAAGATCAAATTTATCGGGCATTTATAGTGCTCTCCCATTTATCCAAAGAAAGGATAACTCTATTTAACGCATGGCGTCACTCACCAATTTTACCCATTTGTATTTTTTTACTTTTGGATTAGGCGACTTTCCAAAGGCTAATTTACCTCAATGACTAACTGTTCTTCAGACAGAAAGATCACTGAGTTGGCCATATCAATAAATTTTTGCTCGTCTTTATAAAGGTCTTTGGCAGCCGCCATTCCATGCTCAGTGATGGCATGTTTTATGAATTGGTCTTGGTTTTCAAACCAGAGTTCTGCAACACCATCAAATGGTTTCTGCCCCCCACGAGACTTAGCAATTTTTTTTGCTAAATTTCCTTCGATGCTGCGAACTTGAACGTACTTTTTGCATCCTATTGCCTTTAAATGCCCAGCCACGCGGGGGCCATGTTCGTGTTCCCAGTATTTCAGGAAAGCTTCCCGACTCATTTCAGGTTTTCGATGGAGGCAGAACGTTAGCTTCAACAACGTTTTTACTGCGCAGTCATTCCACCATCGACAACCATTGCGGAACCGGTCATGAAACCGGCCTCATCTGATGCCAGGAAGCAGATGCCATTTGCTATGTCTTCAGCAAGCCCAAGACGCCCGATTGGGTGTCCTGAGATGGCTATTTGCCTTGCCCTCTCAGTATCATTTGAACGGGTTTGGTTTGCTCTCGCAACAAATGTTTGGGCGCCCATGTCGGTGTCAATAACACCAGGATGAATTGAATTGACTCGAATTTTATAACCTCGTCTAGAAAGGTTCAGAGCCGCAGATTTTGTGAAAAGGGTGACCCCACCTTTGGTCAAAGAATAAAGCGGATCGAGTTGAGAACCCACCACCCCTGCCACTGATGCGAGGTTAACAATGGCACTTCCTTGTGGAGATGCTTCCCCAGCTTTTGCAAGGGCCGGGGTTGATAATTTCACTCCAAGCCATACGCCAGTTAAGTTAATGTCTACTAGGCGCTTCCATTCCTCCATTGATGCTTCGAGGAGGTCTTTACCTAGAAATATTCCAGCGTTGTTAACCAGAATATCAAGCTTACCAAATGCACTGACCGTTGCGTCGATGGCCGATTGCCAGGATGTTTCTGACGTCACATCAAGTTCTGTAAATTCTGCTTGACTGCCTGATGAAACTATAGCCGAGACAGTTTCTTTGGCCTGTGCTTCTAAAATATCACCCACCATAACGGTGGCCCCTTCAGCTGCCATCTTTTTAGCGGCTGCAGCACCAATACCTCGGGCACCACCCGTAATGAGAGCCACTTTGCCTTCTAATTTGCCCATTTAATTTGGTCTCCTATGAGAATTCGTATTCTTCGGGTTTGAGTTTTTGGGTGAAGGCCCAGTAGTCAACCAGGCGCCATGGGGAATTAGCAAATACTCGCCCTGCCTTATTTTTATACCAGTTGTTGACCCCCTTGTGAGTCCAAACCATGGAATAATGCTTGGCATCAAGTTTTGCATTGTAAGCATCGTGAGGTTCTGCTCGAACTTCCATTCGATTGTGACCGTTTTCGGTCATTTCCCGTAATGCTTGCATGATGTATCGGATTTGACATTCCATATGGAAAATGATGCTCCCACCGTGAGCGAGGTTCGTGCCTGGCCCATACATCATAAAAAGATTTGGAAAGCGAAGGCTCATAATGCCAAGATGAGCACGGGGGTCATCTTCATTCCAGCTCTGGCGGAGAGTTTCCTTATTTTCGTTTCGTATGGATTCTCCCAGCGGCCCAAGCATCCGAGTAGTCTGAAAACCGGTGGCAAGAATAATGGTATCACACGTGTGTTCTTGGCCATCATGCGTTTCAATGCCTGAATCTGTTACGCGGGTAATTTGTTCGGTAACTAAGTTTACGTTGTCGCGGACTAGCATTCGGTACCAGTGATTGTCCCTCAGCATCCTTTTTCCGTAAGGAGGGTAAGGTGGTGTTGTTTTGGATAAAAGTTCCTCATTACCTCCCATCTCTTGTCGCATATGGGAGATTAGATCTTCACGGAATTTCTGATTCTGAGCATTCAATGAAAGATCTGGTGATGACCAGTTTGGGTCGATATGCAGTGAGTCGTGAAGGACATCGCTTCCAGCCCAGAAAAGCAAAAATCGGTTCCATTTCGCGTAGAAAGGGATGGACTTCAAAGTCCATTTCATGCCCTCAGCAACGCGCTTGTGGTAGTTCGCATTTGGGATTGCCCAATGTGGCGATCGCTGAAAAATTGTTAGGTTACTGACTTTAGGTGCAATTGATGGGCCCGTTTGCATTCCACTGGCGCCGGTGCCAATCATCGCAACGTTACGCCCTTCAAGCGATACAGAGTCATCCCACTCGGCTGTATGCAGCACGCTGCCGTTAAAATTTTCGAGTCCCTCAATAGCTGGAATATTCGGCGTGTTAAGTTGGCCAACAGCCGTTATAAAAACATTGGCTTGGACGGTTTCTTCTGTGCCGTTTTCACGTCTTATTCGAATAACCCAAATTTGGGAACTTTCATTGAAGTCTGCGGATAAAACCTCAGTTTTAAGTTCGATATGCGGGCGAAGTCCGTAAGTGTTTGCAAGGCTCTCCTGATAGCCCCACAGCTCATCACGTTTCGAAAAATGTTCGGACCAGTCGTGGTTTGGTTCAAAGGAATAGGAGAAGAAGTGGTTTGGTGTATCTACGCCACAGCCTGGGTATCGGTTGACGTACCAGGTTCCGCCTACGGCATCAGCTCGGTCGTAGATAGTAAAGTTGTATCCCGCTTCTTTGAGTTTTATTGCTAGTCCAAGCCCAGAGAGTCCTGCCCCAACAATCACAATTTTGAAATTTTCTAGGCCAGCGGGCTTTGCTTTGCGCCATTCGACGGATCGTGGATCGCGGTCGTCAAATTGCATCTCTTCAACCATCATTGGGACGTAGGAAGATGGCATTTCCATTCCAACGCCCACATTCATAAGGCGGTGTAGTCGTTTGCCCGAAGGTGGAGGCGCTACTTCCCTATCGCCTGAAGCTATTTCACGCAAAACCTCGGCTAAGCGTTTACGAATGCGAGTTGCCAGCTCTTCTGGAATATGGACCATGAAGCTCCAACCGCCTTCTATGTAGGGACGGGCCTCATCTAAAAAATCATCATCCCCAGATATGTGTGCCAGTGTGAGTAGGGTGGGCGAAATATCAGCTTCTGCCAACATTGTTTCAAGATTAGGGTCAGCGGCAGCAGCGCGAATGCGATCTTTCAGTATGGCATCACTCTCATTTTTTAATGCTCCGTCCATAACCTTCTCCTAGCTGACTAGGCGATGCGATCGCCTTTTTTGATAGGTGCTGTGCGGCTGTCTACCGCTGGCAGCATTTTCGCTGGGTCACGTGTAACAACCACATCAAGCACGGTTGGCTGATCTTTATTGGCCATGCCTCGTCGAAGTGCTTCTGCGAGATCGCCTGGGTCTTCAACACGTATTCCCTCGCAGCCTAGTGCGGTGGCTGCGTCAGCATAATTGACCTCTTCAAGATCACTTGATTGATAGCGACCACCGTACATCGCGTGCTGAAGCGCTTTGACATAACCGGATGCTGCATTGTTTACGACTATCATCGTCAGACCAAGCTTTAGCCTTCGAGCGGTTTCAAGCTCTCCCAATGTCATATTGAATCCGCCATCACCTGTTAACGCGACAACAGGGGAACTTTTGCCACAAGCCAGCTGAGCACCTATTGCCCCAGGTAGGCCATAACCTATGGAAGCAAATCCACGATCAGGTACGTAGGTGCGGCCTGATTTCTTTGTGTCATAGAGAAGTCCAGTCCAATGGCCAGCAAAACCGCCGTCCGCTACTAATACGCCATCTTCGGGCATAGTATTCATTAGCTCCCGGATAACGCGTCCCATGTTAATGGGGCGCTCTTCAGAGCCATAGCGTGGTTCAGCGCCTTCAACCCATTTGGCCATTTTCTCCTGGACCTCGTCACAATAGCCTTGACGGTTTTTCCGTCTCAGCTCTGATTTCTCATTCAATTCATCAGCTAAGTCGGTAAGGCCTTCTCCAGCATCACCAACAAGGGCAACTGTTGGTGGTGTCGTACGTCCAATCTCTTCTGGCCAAACTTCGAGATGGATAAGAGGTTTTCCGGATAAAGGGAGAGCAAAACGTTTAGTAGCAATTTCACCAAGTTTACATCCAACAACTAACAGACAGTCAGACGCTTCAATTAAGTCGTTTGCAATCCGATCATAGCGTCCAAAAAGTCCTGCGTTGAGGCGATGGTTGCATGCAATGCCTCCTTTTCCGCTCATGGTGTGAGCAACAGGAATATTTTCCTGCTCGGCCAGTCTCAGAAGGGCATCGTAACCCTGGGATAAATGAATGCCTCCGCCAACCATCATTATTGGTCGCTTAGCTGTACGTAGATATTCCGCTGCCTGTCTTGTTGCACTCCGTCCGGGGCGAGAAGTGCGAGAAGGAATGGAGAGTGTATCCTCATCAATCCAAAAGTCGTTGGCGTCGTAGTCGAATTCTCCGTGGGCGATATCTTCAGGCACGTCTAAGATTACGGGTCCTGGGCGTCCTGAGGTTGCTACCGCGAATGCACGACGAACTAGTTCTGGGACTCTTGTGCCTACCTCAACTCTAATGACTTCTTTGGCGCATGGGGCGAGAATTTCTAGCTGCTTCGCCTCTTGCGTCATATTTTTCCAAGCATGTGTGCGGTTTGCATCTCCGACGATTGCAATAAGTGGAACCCCCGCATTAAGGCTCTCAACCAGTGCGGTTGTGAGATTAGTCGCTCCAGGACCTAAAGTGGCATCAACCACGCCGACACGACCAGTCACCCGAGACCAGGCATCCGCCGCAAAACAGCCACATCGCTCATCATTAATAAGGGTATGCACCAAACCTAATTCACGAACTGCGTCGTAGAATGGAAGTAGTTGGAAGCCGCCCATTCCAAACATCGGGGAGCCGCCGGCTAACTTCAGCATCTCTGCAAGAGCACGGCCACCTAAAAGGCGTCGAACGGGATCATTGCGCAAAACCTCAGTCATCTAGGAAGTATTCCTTTTTTTCTATTTAGCTTTCGAAAAGGTAAAATATCCGTGTCTCTCTTTGCGAGTTTGGACCAACCAGGTCCAATGGTACAATATTGTTTTGGAACTACTTTATCCCACTACATGGAATTTTTGGCCTGAGCATACTTCCAACCACGAGCAGCAATCTCTGGTGCTATCAGACCAATATCAGCGGCATCTGTAGAGGCGGCATTGCCCGCAAGTCCACGAGCACGCACTCCATCCAGTATTGCAGCAAATCTGAAAAAAGCGTGAGCCATATGGGCGTTGGTCAAGCCTCCATCGCTACGCCCGGCAGCTTCACAGTAAATAGAGTTAAATTCTTCAAAGGTTGGAATTCCAAGTGCGTTTGAATCAAGGCCCTCTAAACCGAAGAATTGCTGTGGGTTTGTTCCGTACAAAATTGCACAATAGGCTAAATCGCCTAGTGGGTGACCAAGAGTAGAAATTTCCCAATCAAAGACTGCGACCACTCGAGGCTCCGTTGGGTGAAACATTACATTGCCCATTCGGTAGTCCCCGTGGGCAATACGTGTTTCGCTGTCTTCCGGCATATGGGCATCCAGCCATTCCATGAGGGGTTGCATTGCTGGCATTGCTTGCGTCTGCGTTTCAAAAAAATTTCTTGACCAGCGCTTGAATTGCCTTCGATACCAGTCGCCAGGTCTTCCAAAATCTTCTAAGCCAAGCTCTGCCGGGCTAAAGGTATGAAGTTGCGCCAGTGTCTCAGCAAGGCTCTTATACATCTCGGCTCGATGTTCAGGGGAGCAGCCAGGCAGACTTGTATCTTTGAAAACCCGGCCTTGCATGCGTTCCATCACATAAAAAGGCGTGCCCACGATTTCGCGGTTGTCAGAATAAAGAAACTGCTTGGCAACCGGATACCCCGCCTCGGATAGTGCTTTTTGAACGCGAAATTCTCGATCCACTTGATGAGCGGATGGTAAGAGCTCACCTGGAGGTTGTTTGCGTAGGACATATTCTACGTCATCAAAACCCACCACATAAGTTGGATTTGATTGGCCATACGCAAACTGAGATAGTTTCATAGACCCCTGAGTTTCTGGTAATGCTTCCTTTAGGAACTCCGCGAGGCGCCCCTGATCAATTGTGTGGGCCTCTCTGACCTCTGTTACTGCTGTTGCGTCCATTTCATCTGTCATGAGCCAGGGCTCCCTAGAGGGGTAAGACGTTCGTCATAATCAAGAAAACTTGAGGTACGGGAGCGTTTGGTTGGATGTAACCAATAATTGTCAATTTCTGATTGGCTTAATCCCTTCTCAGATAACGCTTCGTCGTCAAGGAAGAAGCGCCCTGTAACGTTGATTGCAGGCTGAGTTAAAATCCAATGAGCAGCATCAGCCATGATTTTTGGATCTCGGCAACCTTCATACGTTGCGGGACTAAATACCTTCACAGCCATAGTTGCGACTGCATGCCTGGGCCAGAGCCCTGTGGAGGCGATGCCATCCACTTTTAGCTCCTCGGCCCAACCGCAAACCATCATTGACATCGCGTACTTTGAAATTGTGCGAGGTAATCTTTCAGCAAACCAGCGAGGATCCATATTTATCGGTGATGCAATTGTGAGAATGTGTGGATTTAAAGATCGTTTAAGGTGAGGAAGGCACGCCTGGGTGATAAAAAATGTGCCACGGGCATTGATGTCAAATAAGAGATCAAATTGCTTTGCTGTTGTGTCAGCTGTTTTTGTAAAAGTTTGCACGCTCGCGTTATTCACTAAAGCGTCTATACCCCCAAACGCTTCAACTGCTGCTTCTGCGGCTGCCTGAATTTGACTTATATCTCGCAAATCCATTCTTACTACTAGTGCTTGACCACCAAGTTTTTCGCACTCTGCAGCGATCTCTGGGAGAGTGCCCGGAAGTTTTTGGTGTGGCTCAATAGTTTTTGCAGCCAACACGACATTTGCCCCATCGGATGCCGCTCGTTTTGCAATCTCTGCGCCGATACCGCGACTTGCTCCTGTAACAAAAATCGTTTTGCCTTTCAGAGAGCTCTTCATACTCATTCCCCCCTAAAAACAGGGCGTCGTTTATTCACGAAGGCATCAACACCCTCTTGGAAGTCCTTTGTTGATGTTGATGAAACAAAGTTTGTTCTTTCAGCTTCAAGTTGCGTGGCTAAATCATTCTCAAATGATTGGTCGATTAACATTTTTGTTTTCGCATATGCTTGGGTTGGACCCTTTGCGAGTTGTTCTGCAAGCCCCATAACTTCTTTTGCGATGGCGTCGTCCGGCACGACCCTATTAACCAGACCAAGTTCATATGCACGGTCAGCGTCGAAACGCTCAGACAGCAAGGCTATCTCCATTGCTCTTCTTCGGCCTACCAACCTTGGTAAGAAAAATGTTGAGCCTCCATCCGGGCTTGTGCCAAGATTTGCATAGGCCAACGTGAACACGGTTCCTTTTGCTGCAATTGCAAGATCGAGATTCATTGCAAGGCTCATTCCTGCACCTGCCACAGCGCCATGAAGTTGCCCTATAACCGGCTTTGGCATGCGAACCAGCGTTTTAACCGCCACATGATATGTATCAATCATGCGGCCAGCGTGTTCACCAATCCTCTTTATCTCCGAATGGAAGGAGGCAACATCTCCTCCTGCCTGAAAACCCTTACCAGCTCCGTTGACTATCACAGCTCGAATACTTTGATCAGCTTCAATCTCCCAACAGATCTCACAAAGCAGCTCAGCCATTTCTATTGAAAGAGCATTTAGGACGTCAGGTCGGTTGAGGGTAATAACGGCAATAGCGCCATCTTTTTTCAATAGGACTGGGTCGGCCATGATAAACAATCTCCTTACAAAAAAAGGATTTGTTGCCGACGGTAGCTACTCCGTCCAGACTTGCCAAGTAAACTGGTGCCACGAAAGCGGGTGCATTGAAAAGATTGACGATAAAACAAAGTGGAGTAGGCGGCGGCTCATCTGCTCCAATAAGAATGGCGATACTATTGGCCATCGTAGCGGGATTTGCCTTTACGCTGTCATTTGCGTGCATCAAGGCGCTTGGAAAAGATATACCAGTTCAACAAGTTATGTTTTTTCGAATGTTTGTTGGCATTCTAGTGCTGACACCAATGCTTTTAAGAGCACCCAGGAGTATTTGGAAATCTAGCAGGCCATTTGGTCACCTTTATCGAATATTGGCGGGCTTTGCATCAATGATGTTGCTTTATTGGGCAGCTGCTCGAATGCCTTTGGCTTTGCTTACAGCTACGCAATTTATGATGCCACTTTTTGTGACAATGCTCTCCATCCCACTGCTTCAAGAGAGTGTTGGGTGGAGAAGAGCTTTAGCAACGCTTCTCGGGTTTGGAGGAGTGCTTTTGATGATCCAGCCAGGCGAAGAGGGCATATTAGGCGTTGAACTTGCATATATCGCGGCTATTGCGTCTGCACTTTTTTATGCTCTTGCGGTAATTGCAATGCGCCAACTTGGGCGAACAGAGCCTGTTTTGCGCACCACTTTATATTTTTCTGCAGTTGCTGCTTTGGCCAGTGGCATCGCTTGTTTATTTGGTTGGGTTAACCCAACGCTAAATCAATGGCTTCTTCTTATATGCACGGGTATAGCGGGAGGAATTGGGCAGTTTGCGATGGTGGGCGCGTACAAAATGGCTCCCGCGACAGTTGTGGCACCCTTCGACTACATGCAGATGGTATGGGCTACCGCAATTGGATTTATAATTTGGCTTGAGATACCAACAATTCATACATTGTTAGGTGCATCGGTGGTGATTTTGTCTGGATTTTATATTTTCCGAAGAGAGGCTGCGGCCAGAAAAAAGTTCACTTAGAACTCGATCATTTAATTCCGACCCTGCTAATCTAAGACTTCTCCGGGTCTGTAGGGTTTTCTGGATTAAAACATTCAATACAAATTTAATTTGTGCAGCGCACAAAAATTCCTTGACATCATCATTATTATTACGCATATGCGGTATCTATTGTGCATTGCACAAAAAAATTAATTCACACACAGATCGTCAAGGTCTGTTTTTTTGGTAAGGAGTTCCTCACATGACTGCCAAGACAACCGGTGCAAAATCTGCTTTTGATTTTGATATGTTTAAAGCCTTTGAACAGTTTAAGATTCCAGGTTTTGACATGGATGCTATCATGGCCTCACAGCGCAAGAATGTTGAAGCGGCTGCTGCTGCTAACCAGCGTGCATTCGAGGGAATGAGTGCTCTTGTGCGTCGTCAAACAGAGGTCGCTCGCGAGACCGCCGAAGCTGGCATGAAGGCTTTTTCAGACGTGTCTGTTGCTGCACCAGAAGAAAGGCTTGCAAAGCAGGCTGACTTTGCGAAATCCAGCTACTCGGCTTTCTTTGCTAACAGCAAAGAAATCTATGACATGGCTGTGAAAACCACTGATGAAGCAATTGGTCTTATCAACGACCGCGTAACAGCTTCAATCGAAGAGTCTAAGAAAGTCTTCGCAGCAAAATAAGGTTTAGATCTCTTTTATTTAAGAGATCCGACTTTTTTTGATTTAGGCCCACTTTTTATCAAAAAGTGGGCCTTTGTTTTATTCAGCTTAGTGGTAGGCTGCTCCCTGAAACAGCGTCAATTGTAGGGAGTTACTGTATTGTCTGACCAAAAGCCGCGGCGTCCAGTGCCGAAGCCAACCCCCGAAACCCAGCATTTTTGGGATGGATGTAAAAATGGTGAGCTTATCCTGCAGCGATGTAAGGATACTGGAAAAGCGTATTTTCCCCCACGTCCTTTCAGTCCTTTCACTGGCAGTCGCAACGTTGAGACGTTTAAAGCATCTGGTAAGGGGATACTGTACAGCTATGTTATTAATCATAGGGCACCCCCAAATTTCATTTTAGAACCTCCTTTCGCTATTGCGGTTGTTGAGCTTCAGGAGGGGCCACGAATGATGACAAATATCATTGACTGCGAGCAAACTCCTGAAGCCTTAGAACTCGATATGCCAGTCGAGATCGCTTTTGAGCATCTTACTGACGATATCTCTTTGCCGGTATTCCGGCCATCCCAGCGTTGAAGGATAGCATTATGAAGCCAGGTTCTGTTGCGGTAGTAGGAGCCGCTGAAACGACTGAGATGGGCAAGCTGCCTCACGTTTCGAATATTATGTTACATGCTGATGCTGCTCTCAATGCTATGGAAGACGCCGGTCTTAAACCATCAGATATTGATGGAGTAGCAACAGCACGCGAGGTGCCAACAGAAATAGCGCACTACCTTGGTATTGAACCACGTTGGGTGGATGGTACTAGCGTAGGTGGCTGTTCATTTATGGTTCATGTACGCCATGCAGTAGCTGCCCTCGAAGCAGGTCTCGCTAACAATATCTTAATAACTCATGGGGAAAGTGGTCGTAGCCAAGTTGGGATGACGCCTAGAGCGATTGGGCCTGGAATGTTGGAAGGGCAATTTCAGCTCCCATACGGGGTTATGAACCCTCCTACCATGTTCACAATCCCGGTTTTGCGTTACCTAAAGACCTATAATATTCCCATTGAAAAATTAGCTAATGTTGCCGTTGTCCAGCGTGAATATGCTGCTATGCATCCTCGTGCCTACATGCGTGATCCTATTACTGTCGATGATGTCTTGAATGCGCGCATGATCGCCTATCCATTTACTCTCTTAATGTGTTGCTTAGTGACTGATGGCGGTGGCGCTTTGATCCTCTCTCGTGCTGATAGAGCTAAGGATATGAAACAAAAGCCTGTATATGTAATGGGCGTAGGTGAGGGTGCCGAGACAACGATGATTTCCCAAATGAAGGATTTCACATCGTCCCAGGCATTTCGCATCTCAGGTGCAGAAGCGTTTCGTACTTCTGGGATCAAGCACTCTGATGTTGATCACCTAATGATTTATGACGCATTTGCACATTTGCCTCTCTATGGGCTCGAAGATCTTGGGTTCTGTAATCGTGGCGAAGCAGCGGATTTCATCTGGGAGAGAAATACTGCTCCAGGTGGGAAACTACCCTTGAATACGAACGGTGGTGGACTTTCTTACATGCACTCAGGCATGTATGGCATGTACGCTCTTCAGGAGAGTGTCCGTCAAATGCGAGGTATTTCGCCTGCTCAGGTTGATGGTGCCGAGATAAGCTTCTGCCATGGTGTTGGCGGAATGTTTGCTGCATCTGGCTCCGTCGTTTTCTCGAACGTTGCTCCCTAGTCAATACTAATATCATTTGGTGTTTCTGCGACAGGGCCTGTGCTTTGTCGCAGAAAACTTTTGAGGCACGAACATGTTTGAACTCTGGGTCCCAGTCACTATCGCAGCAGCATTTTTGCAGAACCTAAGGTCTGCTCTTCAAAAGCACCTCAAAGGAAAGCTATCTACATCTGGGGCCACGTTTGCCCGCTTTGGCTTTGGGTTCCCGGTCGCATTAATTTACGTGGCTTTTCTTCACTTTGGTGTTGGATTTTCTATCCCCAACCCAGATCTAGAATTCTTTTTGTGGACGGCACTGGGTGGAGCAACCCAGATAGGTGCAACTGCGTTACTGGTCTACCTCTTTGGGCTAAGGAATTTTGCAGTCGGAACTGCATATTCAAAAACAGAGACTGTCCAAGCAGCTATTTTTGGTGTGGTTTTCTTAGGGGACGCACTGTCCTGGCCTGCAGTTCTCGCAATTATGATTAGTCTCGTTGGAGTGGTTTCCATTAGCCTCGCTAAAACAGGAGGAGGAGCTGGAAAACTTGCAACTGCTTTTTTTGAAAAGACAACTGCTATTGGTCTAGTTTCGGGCGCGCTATTTGGGATTTCGGCAGTCGCGTATCGTGGAGGGAGCTTGAGCCTTGGAGGACCACATTTCTTAATGCAGGCTGGCTACACACTGGCATGGGCTACTTTTCTCCAAACCATCGCAATGTTGATATATATTCGAATTCGAGAGCCTGGCCAGATCACTAAAATCCTTAAATCATGGAAGGTGGCAAGTGTTGTGGGTGCCTCAGGAGCCCTTGGTTCTGTTGGCTGGTTTACTGCAATGACAATTCAGAATGTTGCTTATGTGCGGGCTCTAGGGCAAATCGAGTTAGTATTTACCTTCATTGCCTCTGTAGTTTTTTTCAAGGAGAGCTCCACGAGAGGTGAGATTTTTGGCATTATTTTAATCGTTTTAGGAATTTTACTCCTCCTGCTCAAAGGATAACTCAAGTACTTAACGGGTCAGCATTTTTGAAACACCGAGTACAAAAAGCATTGTTTGGCTGGTTCAGGAAATCAGTCTCACAAGTCGGTGCGCTGCCATTTGTTGTTGTTGAAGATGGTATACTAATTGCCCTGATTACATCGCGGCGTAGAGGTCGATGGATCCTTCCAAAGGGATGGCCAATTAAAGACCTTTCGCTCCCGGCCTCAGCAGCTCAAGAGGCGTTAGAGGAAGCCGGTTGTCTGGGCCAAATTGCGATGGCGCCGTGTGGAAGTTTTAAATATCAGAAAGCTACTGCCAAAGGCTACGATGTTGAGTCCAAAGTTGAGGTATACCCTTTAAAAGTGTCCTATCAGTGTTTGGATTGGCGAGAACGAAGAGAGCGTGACCTAGAATGGGTGTCGCTCGAGCAGGCTGCGAGCCTTGTGGATGAAATGGAATTGCGCCGTCTACTCCAATACCTTATCCGAAACCCTGAGTGTATTTTGAATGCCTCTTATCAGTCGCTTAGATAAAAAGTTGAGCCGTGATGAATTCGAAGAAGTCCACTCTCGATAAAGATCTAGAGAAAATAGTGCATGTAGAGGCGGCTGCCCGATCATTATCGAGTAGCTACGTTGGTCACGGCATTGCGTTACTCTTTCTAGGCGCATCGGCTGTATTAGCTGGAGCTGTTGCGGGAGTTGATCATCATTCGGCTTTGGTGGTGTTCGCGGCAGTCTTAGGCGGGTACATGGCCCTCAATATTGGGGCTAATGATGTAGCTAACAATGTTGGGCCCGCCGTTGGTTCTCGTGCCATGACATTAATGATGGCTTTGGTAATTGCTGCAGTATTCGAGAGTGCAGGAGCGCTTATTGCTGGTGGTGATGTTGTCTCCACGATTTCAAAAGGGATTATCGATCCAGCTCAGGTTAAAGATAGCCAAACTTTTATTAATGCTATGATGGCGGCTCTAATTGCGGC
>Ga0255772_10002805_pt1 | contig 16927 bp, 16 predicted proteins | sample 071ome_34_FD_179970 | JGI IMG/M metagenome (GOLD analysis project Ga0255772, IMG submission 179970) | Coastal salt marsh microbial communities from the Groves Creek Marsh, Skidaway Island, Georgia - 071411BT metaG (version 2) | ecosystem: Environmental > Aquatic > Marine > Intertidal zone >...
GCTGTAGGGTTCGACCTAACTGCTCTTCAAGATGACTTATCGCGGCTGCGGTTTCACCAAGATTCATTGATAAATAGCATTGATACAAACTCGACGCATCATAAGTAGGCTGGGCCTCTTCGACATGATGCCCTAATGACTCTAACAGTTTGGCTGTTTTCTCAACAGCGACTCGACATTCAGGGTGCAAACCGCCCCCGGTTGGGTTTTCAAAACTGAAAGCGATCTTCAAAGGCTTGGGACTTTCCTTAATCAACTCCATATAAGGTCGCTCTGGAACAGCCACTGGGAAATGAGCACCATGATCGCCACCAGCGGTCAAATCCAGCATCAATGCACTATCACGAACACTTCGGCTCAGCACATGCTCCACAGCAGCACCTTGCCACAATTGTCCCTGATCAGGGCCGGCCGGTGTACGACCACGAGAAGGTTTCAATCCAAACAACCCACAACACGATGCAGGAATTCTTATCGAGCCACCACCGTCACCAGCAGAAGCAATAGGAACCATTCGAGCAGCAACGGCCGCCCCACTGCCACCACTGGAGCCTCCCGGCGTATGTTCTGTATTCCAGGGGTTTCTGCTCGGCCCAAACAACTCAGGTTCCGTTACCCCCATCAAACCTAGTTCTGGCGTATTAGTTTTACCCAGATGAATAAGCCCGGCTTGCTTAAAACGCTTTACCATCTCTGAATCATGATCAGGTACATAATCCGCTAAAGCTCGACTACCGCAGCTAAAAGGAACCCCTTCATAAGCCGCAACCAAATCCTTCAATAGAAAAGGAACGCCATACAAAACACTTTCTTTATTCTGTTGAGAAAAATCATGTTTCCATCGGTCAACCATCGAGGTAACGACAGCGTTCACTTCGGTGTTTCTGGCTTCGATGCGATGTATAGCAGTATCTACCACATCCTCTACACTGAGTTCTTTAGCAGAAATGGCCGTAGCTAAGTCGATTGCGTCCATGTCGTCGTATTCCTTAAACAAGCCCATGCAAAATCCTCTTTATAGCCATTGAATAAATTGTCGATTCAGATAATAGTAATGTTTATACATGAGCAAACACTCAATTTCTATCATTCACATTTGAAGAAATCAGCTTAGAAGCATCCGATGACACTTATAAGAAGTTTTGTCTGAAACTAGTAATAGATCACACCAGCTTGAGATGTTTCGGCCATGCTTCAATAGAAGCAAGTACCCAAGCGCTGCTATACTGAAGACGTTAACAAAAATGAAAACTATAAGAAATTTATGACTAAAAACCATAACTCTCAACATCGTGGTAGCCAACTGATTGAAGTAAAACTCGACGTTGCTCAATTGGAAATTGGCATGTATGTCAAAGAGTTGGATCGTCCCTGGTTACAGACCCCATTTATGTTCCAAGGGTTCAGAATCACCACAGACAAAGAACTTCAGCAATTACGATCTGTATGCCAATTTGCAATCATTGAAGTTGAAGAGCACTACTGGTTTTCATATCAAAAGCACCATCTCGCCCGGAAATCCAATGAGCCAAAGCAGTCAAACGAGCCACCTAAGGTAACGGTGCCGATTAATAAAACCCTGCCAGAAGCCAAAGCGCTTTATGACAAAGCAGATATCGAAATCCACCAGATTCTTAAGAAAGTGAATACTGCTGAAGATATTGATATTGAGCCTATTCAGGAAACGGTGAACGGCTTTGTAAAGAGCGTCATATCCAACCCTAATGCACTTTTATGGCTGACACGTATTAAAGATAGAGACGAATATACTGCTGAACATTGTTTACGCGTGGCGGTCATGGCCATTGCCTTTGGCCGACACCTGAATCTTCCTGATGATGAACTTTCTCTAATCGGCATGTGCGGCATGCTGCATGATGTTGGCAAAATGATTATCCCAAATGAAGTTCTAAACAAACCAGGGCGTTTAACGACCGAAGAATATGAAGTGATGAAAACACACGCTGAAGAAGGCGGCAGACTCCTTTCTGAACAAAGTGGCCTGGATCCTTCGATCATCACGACCGCCCGACATCATCATGAACGACTTGATGGCATGGGTTACCCATCAGGACTTCAAGCCGAAAAGATTCCACTTTATACACGAATGATTACCATCGTGGATGCATACGATGCGATCTCGAGTGCACGTTGCTACAAAAAGGCGACCACACCAGCCGAAGCATTAAGAATCCTTTACGATAATCGAGGTAGCCAATTCGATCCTGATTTACTTCAACATTTCATTTTAATGGTGGGTATTGTTCCGACAGGAAGCATTGTTGAATTAAGTAACGGACAAGTTGGTATCGTATTGGCGAACAACCCTCAACATAAGCTGAAGCCAAAAGTATTGTTAGTTCGCGATGAATATAAGCGTCCACAACAGGAACGGATTATTAATCTTGCCAATAATCCCACAACAGAAGATGGCGAGCCGTATGAAATCATTCAAGCTCTGAGCAATGGCAGCTTTGGCGTAGATATCATTGAATACACGAAACCCAAAGAATATCCACATTTATCCGAGTTCGACTGGCTGTAACAAGCCAGTTAGCTAAAGATGCAAGCCCCAGGATTTAAGCGCTAATTGATAGTGTTCATGAAGATCACGCCCAAGTTTTTTGTACGCTTGAATCGTTAACCAGAAAGACCTTTCCCAACGCTCAGAATAGGCGCGTAGTTCATTCACCGGCAAGTACTCCATAGAATAACCATCACGAAAATGGCGTATCACCATTTCAGCCATATCAGGAAATTCAGTCAAGTCATTCGCAGTGATTCGTCCCACCCATTTTGACATTGCATTCACAAAATGAAACTCATCATGAGAAAAACGAATATCAAAATAGAAACCTAATTCTGACGAGGTCACATACTGACGCAAAAGGTCAGTTTTTCCAGAAACAGAGGTTCCGACAGAAAGGCTCCCAGCCTCATTTACAGCACACTGAGAGGTGTGACTAATCGGTTGGTACAAAGCTTCCACATCAGTCTCAACCGATGAAATCAACGACAATTCGGTGCGGTCAGTTACTAATTCGTACATACGCCACCTCCTTAAAGAGTGTATCGGCGGCAATCGGTTAAAAATAATGACCATTTAACCGATTTTTGAATACGTCAAAACAACTTCAATTGTTTGCTATATCTTATACGAAGCAAATAGATGACCAGTTCTTATAAACTCAGATAAAAGGCGTTAAGACTCCACTTGCCAGTCACCGGATTTACCGCCTGACTTTGACAACACCCGAAGCCCTTCAATCCGCATCATCTTATCAACGGCTTTACACATATCATAAACGGTAAGGCATGCCACAGATGCTGCGGTTAAAGCTTCCATTTCAACACCCGTCTGGCCCGTCAGCTTACACCTGGCTAATACTCGAATACGACCCTGTTCAGGCTGTGTTTCAAATTCAACTTTAACGGAGCTCAACATCAAAGGATGACATAAAGGAATTAAATCAGGCGTCTTTTTAGCCGCTTGTATACCGGCAATTCTTGCCACCGCCAACACATCGCCTTTCTTATGACTTCCCTCCATCACCATCGCCAAAGTTTCGTCAGTCATATATACAAACCCTTCGGCCTGAGACGTTCTGGTTGTAGCTTGTTTATCAGAGACATCCACCATGATGGCATTGCCCTGATCATCGATATGGGTAAATTGAGACATTTTATATCCTGAATAAAACACTGATAAAGTTGAGACAAACAGAGCTTAACCGTTAGTTGACTGCAACCGACTATCAGCTAATTTAGCGACTACTTTAGCTAATTCCACACGCCAGGAGCGCTGTTTAATACCAAAGGTATAAAGTAATTTTTGACAATTAAGCACGGCATTCATCGGTCGTTTTGCAGAGCCCTTATGCTCCGCACTGCTGACCTGATCAACATGACGAGCCTGCAGTTCTGGGTGACGTTCAGCCTCTTCCACTACAGCCTCTAGGAATTCACGACGAGTAACCGCTTCCACATCGCAGTAATGATAGGTTCCCCACACATCAATATTACAGGACAGCTGTTTACAGATAGCCACCAGCACTTCAGCGGCACTTCCAGCAGAGGTTGGGCAAGCTAACTGCTGACCAATCACTTCCATGCGCTCATCGCGGCCACCTTGGGTTAGTACGCGCCCCACAAAGTTATCTTCGCCTGAACTGAAAACCAGCCCCAAACGAACAATAATATGCTTCGCCAAAGTAGACGAAACCACATCTTCTGATGCCTGATGGATCTCACCGTAAAGATTTACCGGGTTAGGCGTGTCCTTTTCAGTGTAAGGCCCCACTTTGTCACCATCGAATAGATACGGTGATGTCAGATGCAACATAGGTACATCCGATTCATGACAAGCCTTAGCAAGCGCACGTGGAATCTCAAGGTTTTTCAAACGGCATCGTTCAATCTCGGCTTCGGCTCGGTCCACAAACGGATAGAGAGTTGAATTCACAACGAAATCTGGCTGATGCTCTTCGAACAACTGAATAATATCGCGATGATCAATAAACAACTGCTCATCCGAGTCAAAGGCTACAAATTCGATATTTTGGGCATCCAACAGCGATACTAACTCACCACCCACCTGACTCTCGGAACCCACCACCATTAATTTCATTAAGAGTAATCTCCAACACCAAAGCAACGCATGAACTTAATCCAATAAAGATTATCATCAATGCACCAACAAATTACCACCTAACTTATTTTCCACCAAAGCGGATGGAAAGCATATACTTGACTTGAATCATCAATTATTCTGTCAAGATGACGGACAATTCGTTCATCCGTATTTTTACAAGAGAATTTATCGATGGCACTCGTTGATCAGTTTGGAAGAGAAGTTAACTACGTTCGCATGTCTGTGACAGACCGATGCGATTTCCGCTGTGTCTACTGTATGGCAGAAGAAATGACTTTTCTGCCTAAGTCCTCCATCCTGACTCTTGAAGAAATTGAACGGATTGCTGCGGCTTTTGTCGATCTTGGCGTAACAAAAATACGCCTGACCGGCGGTGAACCTCTGATCCGACAAAATGTCCTTTCCTTATTCCAGAACCTTGGAAAACTGCCAGGGTTAAAGGACTTAGTCACCACCACCAACGGCAGTAAACTGAACAAACTGGCCCAGCCATTAAAAGACGCTGGCGTGAAACGCATCAATATCAGCTTGGACAGTCTGAATGCCGAACGTTTTCAACAGCTGACCCGCCATGGCAAATTAGATACGGTTATCGAAGGTATTGATGCGGCGCGAGAAGCAGGCTTTGAACAGATCAAACTTAATGCAGTCATCATCAAAGGTAGAAACGATGATGAAGTGATTGATCTGGTTAATTTTGCTAAAGAGAAAGTGATTGATCTGAGCTTTATTGAAGAAATGCCTTTAGGTGTTATTACAGAGCACAACCGTGGTGAAAGCCTTTGTACCAGTGACAAAGTCCGGGAAATCATCCAACAACAATATGAATTGATTCCAGACACCTTTAAAACGGCAGGCCCTTCGAAATACTATCGACTTACCGATAGTGACTCTCGCATCGGCTTCATCTCCCCTCACAGTCATAACTTTTGCGGAGACTGCAATCGTGTCAGGGTGACCGTAGAGGGCCGTCTATTACTTTGCCTCGGTAATGAGCATTCGGTAGATCTTAGAGAACCGCTACGAAATGGATGCAGCGATGAAGAATTGAAGAGCATCATTACAGACTCAATGAAAATAAAACCTAAGAGTCATGAGTTTGATGTTCAGGAAGAACCTCAGATTCTTCGCTTTATGAATACAACCGGCGGCTAAAAGGCCTTGTCGCTCAAGTCTGATAACTAATCTATACGATTAATATTTGCCATCCATAGAGGCTCAGGCACTGCTACCCAGCGCACCCCCAAGCCATTAAACACACGATAGACACTCCGCTTACCTTGCTCAAACGCGTCAGAAATCTCAGAAAACAAAGATCGATGAATCAAGCAATGCAATGGATGATCTTTCGCGGGTTCTTTCAGGGCAAACAACTTGTCATCGACGTGCGCTTTTCGAGCGTCCAGCAAGAGGTTAAACGCATCAACTGGAACCAAGGGTGTGTCACAAGGTGAAACCAACAGCCAGTCACTCTCAACCTTTGCAAAACAGCTCACTAACCCACTCAAAGGCCCATGAAACCCCGCCGCCTGATCGGACACCAAGATATTATCCCCCAACGCCGAGTAACGATCATGGTTCCGATTACAGCTAATAATCACTGAATCACAAAGCGGACTTAATGCCTCTAGAGCGTAACAAACCAACGGCTTTTTCTTATAGGACTGAAGTCCTTTGTCAGCACCTCCCATTCGGGAGCCTTGCCCACCAGCCAGAATCACACCTTGCAGATTCAAATTAAACCTCATCAGTTATTACATTCGTATTCCATACAAAAAAGCCCTGTAAACACAGGGCCTTTCCATGATAAATGATTTTCCTTAGAACGGGATATCATCATCAAAGTCGTCAAAACCACCTGGCGCTTGCGCTGGTTGCTGTTGAGGTTGACCTTGCATTGGCTGTTGCGCTTGATAAGGCTGTTGCGCTGGTGCCGATTGTTGCTGCATAGGTTGACCTTGTGGTGCCATACCCTGATTTTGTCCCATTGGCGCTGCCGCTGGTTGTTGCTGATAGCCACCGCCCATTGGTTGAGACTGATTCATTGGCTGGCCACCCATCTGAGCACCGCCCATTTGATCACCACCACGGCTATCCAGCATTTGCATATCGCTCGCTACGATCTCGGTAGTGTAACGATCCTGACCTTGCTGATCTTGCCACTTGCGTGTACGCAAAGAGCCTTCCAAATAAACCTTCGAGCCTTTACGAAGATACTGACCAGCAATCTCACCCAGTTTGTTAAACATAACAACACGGTGCCACTCAGTGCGCTCTTGCTTCTGACCAGATGTTTTATCTGTCCAGGACTCACTGGTTGCTACCGTAATATTTGTCACAGCACTGCCGTTTGCGGTGTGTCTAACTTCCGGGTCTTGTCCCAGATTTCCCACCAAGATGACTTTGTTAATTCCTCGTGCCATGAACCTCTCCAGATGAACACTGCAAGTCATTACCCAACAAGTAATCACTCACCAAATTAATATCAAAAATTGAAAACCATTGTAGCCCCAGACTCTTCTCAGGCCAACTAGCTAACACCTAAAGTTTTGTGAATAATCCCATCATTCGTCAGATCAGGATCGTATTTTATGTATAAAGTTTGCATCTCTTGGTAATGGAAAATTTCCAACACACCATCGAGCGCATTTAATTCATTTAAGCGGTCAGAATCTTCATCGTTTAACTGATACGGTACCGACAATCCTTTCAAGAATTTTGGGGATTGCATCGTCCCCACCAATAACAACCAGATACCTAACAAAACAGAACAGCCAATAAGCAACAGAGTCTCACCACCCCATTGCAGGGCTATACCACCTAGCCAACCACCAATGAACGCTCCCAGAAATTGATGAGAAGAAAATAAGCCCATTGCGCTACCGCGCGAGCCTGCAGACGCCAGCTTAGCGACGAGGGAAGGTAACGTCGCCTCCATTAGATTGAAGGCAGTAAAAAATACCAACAATAGAATGGCCATTGCAAAGGCTGCGTTAATACCACTGAGTAAAGACAAGGTGACCAGTAACATAAGTGCAACCGCCATGACCATCATCCACTTCATTTGACGTTTAACTTCCGCCACCAGAATGAAAGGCACCGCTAAAATAAAGCCAACTACAACCACCGGTAGATAAACCCAACCCGTCATTGAAGCCTCTATATCAAACACTTCAATAATGTGCGTAGGAAGATATATGAATAAAGCTGTTAACAAGGCATGTAAAATCAAAACGCCCCAATAAACTCGCTGTAATTCCTTATTAAAAAAGCATTTTTTCAAGCCCTGTTTCGTCGACAAGGTTTCCAAGGAATAAACAGAAGAAGGAGGATTCGGTACCAGTTTCCACAACACCACCAAACCAATGACACCCAATAATGCAGTTAACCAGAAAATACCATTGATGCCCCAATAAGAGTCGACAATAGGCCCCAAGACAATGGACACAGCAAAGGACACACCGATGCTAGCACCCACCATTGCCATAGAACGGGTTCTTGTTTGCTCAGAGGTCAAATCACCCAATAAAGCCATGATGCAGGCAGCGACCGCGCCACCACCTTGCAAGATTCGACCTACAATAATCCCTTGAATATTATCACTTGTCGCTGCAACCAAGCTGCCTGCAATAAATAAACAATAGCCAACAGTAATGAGTAATTTACGACCATACCGATCAGATAAGGAACCAAACGGAATTTGCATCAACGCCTGGGTTAAACCATAGCCGCCTATCGCTAAACCAATTAGAAGCGGGGTCGCACCTTCAATGCTCTTACCTGTTGCTTCTGGTGCCATATACAGAGATAAAACGGGCAGCACCATAAACAGGCCCAACATACGAAATGAGTACAGCAACGCCAAGGAGAAGGTGCTGATACGCTCATTAGAATTCATTCGAAATTCACTCCTTTTTGTGATCGGGCGCAAGTTTATCACTTTTACGTCTACGACAATATCTTCTTGCTATGTAGGAAATTCGACATAGTTCAAGAATGCGTCATTTTTTTATGGCCTAATAAGTATGTTCTAACTTTTTGACACAACCCATCATCGAGTTGTTAGGGGTTTTTCATGTCCCCCAGGGATCAGTAACCAAGGAATAGGTACATACGATGACACACTCAAATACAAATGCGCAGCATATCCTGTTAGTTGGCCAGCAGAACCTTCAGAATTCGGTCATTATTAATTATTTGATTAACGAACAAAGTCTTACTGCACAACTTACTTCTCAAGCTGAAGCCATCAAGCGCATTTCTGATACTGAACAATCTTCATTACTTCTTCTGGATGTCAGAGACATTCGTCCAGAACAAGCCATTCGCTTTCTAAATGAGTTGTACCAGAAAAACTCAGCCGTTTCTGTAGCATTCATTAACGTACTATCTGATTCAAAGTTTGAGAAACTCATAGATCACCCAACAATCACTGGAATTTTCTATGCCCACCAACCTCAGAGTCAGGTTTACAAAGGCATTAATGCTCTGATTGCGGGTGACTTATGGATCCCACGTAAATTATTAAAAGCGTATCTTCAGCAAACGCGCACAGCCTATCGCACTGCAGAAGATTCAAGCCAGTTGCTTACCAAACGAGAGCTTCAGATTCTGAAACTTACAGCAACCGGTGCAACCAACGCTCAAATCGCAGACAAACTGAATGTCAGTATGCATACGGTAAAAACCCATATGTATAACCTATTCAAGAAGATTGGCGCATCAAATCGAGTTCAGGCAATCAACTGGGCAAATGAAAATCTGGATACTGATTCAGTAAGTCGATCCAACGCAGCTTAATTGATCAGCATTTCACTCTTTATCTCATGCCTTTAGTCCCTATAATGGTCTGTTTGACCAAATGGGCTAGAGGCAGAAATGGATAAAATATCGGTTCGTGGTGCAAGAACACACAACCTCAAGAACATAGATCTCGACATACCGAGAGATAAGCTGGTCGTCATTACCGGACTATCCGGTTCAGGTAAGTCCTCACTTGCATTTGATACCCTCTATGCCGAAGGCCAGCGTCGCTACGTAGAAAGCCTTTCGACATACGCCCGTCAATTCCTATCCATGATGGAGAAGCCTGATGTCGACAGTATCGAAGGCTTGTCGCCAGCCATCTCCATCGAGCAAAAATCGACCTCACACAACCCACGCTCAACCGTAGGTACCGTCACTGAGATTTACGATTATTTAAGGCTCTTATTTGCTCGTGTTGGTGAAGCGCGATGTCCGACGCACGACCTTCCTCTGCAAGCCCAGACCATCAGTCAGATGGTTGATCAGATCATGACCTTGCCTGAAGGCAGCAAGATCATGCTGCTCGCACCCGTCGTTAGAAATAGAAAAGGTGAACACTTACACCTTTTCGAAGATTTGCAATCCAAAGGCTATATTCGTGTACGAATTGACGGCCGAATTTATGAGATTGATGAGCTACCAGAGCTGGATAAAAACAAAAAGCATACGATTGAAGTCGTCATTGACCGCTTAAAGGTCAAAGATGATATAGAGACCCGCCTTGCTGAATCATTAGAGACAACCATTGAGTTGTCTGAAGGTATTGCGCTAATCGCTTTCATGGACGGCGATCAAGAAGACATAACCTTTTCAGCTAAGCACGCCTGCCCTGCTTGTGGCTATTCTATTGCCGAACTGGAGCCCAGATCTTTCTCTTTTAACAATCCAGCAGGGGCTTGCCCGACCTGTGATGGGCTCGGCACTAAACAGTTCTTCGACCAATCAAAACTCATTGTCGATGGTAATCTATCTCTTTCAACCGGAGCCATTAAAGGCTGGGACAAAAGAAGCTTATATTACTTCCAACTATTAGATTCTATCTCTAAACACTACGAGTTCTCATTGGATACACCCTGGAATGATCTTGACTCAAAGCATCAGAAAGTCATTTTAAAAGGGTCTGGAAAAGAAAAAATTGCATTCAAACATGTCACAGCAAAAGGTGATGTCTATTACAAGGAGCAAAGTTTCGAGGGTGTACTCCCTAATCTTGAACGACGCTATCGTGAGACAGAAAGTCCATTAGTTAGAGAAGAATTATCGAATTACTTAAGTATTCAACCTTGCCCAAGCTGTGGCGGAGCCCGCCTAAAAGAATCATCACGACATGTATTCATCAATGAACATACCTTACCTAAAGTGACCTGTTTGTCGGTGGGAGACGCTCAGGCATTGTTTTCTTCAATGCAGTTAGAGGGTGCAAAAGCTCAAATTGCAGACAAAATTGTCAAAGAAATCGGTGATCGACTTCAATTCTTAGTCAATGTAGGACTCGAATACCTGACTCTAGATCGAAGCGCAGATACGCTATCTGGTGGAGAAGCACAACGAATCCGTCTCGCAAGCCAGATCGGTGCAGGTCTCGTTGGTGTTATGTACATTTTAGATGAACCTTCTATCGGGCTTCATCAACGCGACAATGATCGACTGCTCCATACACTCAAACGTCTCAGGGATTTAGGAAATACAGTTATTGTTGTAGAGCATGACGAAGACGCTATCAAACTTGCTGACTATGTTATTGATATTGGCCCAGGTGCAGGGGTGCACGGAGGCCAGGTGATTTCCCAAGGAACACCTGAAGAGGTGAGTAACGATCAAAAATCGCTAACTGGCCAATATTTATCAGCCATTAAGAAAATCGAAGTACCGACCAATCGCCACCCAAGCACAGACAATTGGCTAGAGCTGTTTGGTGCAAAAGGGAATAACCTTAAAGAGGTTGATCTAAAGCTACCAATAGGTCTAATGACTTGTGTCACTGGGGTATCCGGTTCAGGTAAATCGACCCTAATCAACACAACGCTTTATCCGATTATGGCCCATCAGCTAAATGGGGCTCATCAATCAACCACTATGCCCTTCAAGGACATCAAAGGTGTAGAACACCTGGATAAGGTTATCGATATTGATCAGAGCCCTATCGGAAGAACGCCAAGATCAAATCCTGCTACGTATACAGGTATCTTTACGGGTGTCCGAGAACTCTTTTCTGGCACTCAGGAAGCCAGATCACGCGGCTACAAGCCAGGTCGTTTTAGTTTCAACGTGAAAGGTGGTCGATGCGAAGCATGCCAAGGTGATGGGGTAATTAAAGTAGAAATGCATTTTCTACCAGACATTTATGTACCTTGTGATGTATGTAAAGGTAAACGCTATAACCGCGAAACGCTCGAAATTACCTATAAAGGTAAAAATATCCATCAAGTACTGGATATGACCGTCGAGGACGCTCGAGAGTTTTTTGACGCTATCCCCGCCATTGCCCGAAAACTTCAAACATTACTTGATGTTGGCCTTGGCTATATCAAACTTGGACAAAGTGCCATCACCCTTTCCGGTGGCGAGGCACAGCGAGTTAAACTATCAAAAGAATTATCCAAACGAGACAGTGGTAACACACTCTATATCCTTGATGAGCCGACGACAGGTCTTCATTTCCACGATATTCAACAACTATTAGCAGTGCTTCATAAACTGCGGGATAGAGGTAATACCGTCGTAGTCATCGAACACAATTTGGATGTCATTAAGACGGCTGACTGGATTGTTGATCTAGGACCTGAAGGTGGTAAAGGTGGGGGAATGATTATCGCTGAAGGGACACCTGAGCACGTTGCAGAACAAGCAACATCACACACAGGTAAGTATCTTAAGCCGATGCTCTAAACGTAGACTTTGGAAAGATAAGCATTAAAAAAGGGGCAAAAGCCCCTTTTTTAATAGCTACTGACCCGTCCTGAATACGGTTGACACTTTTCCAGCTTACTTTTGGAGAGTGTTATGAAATCAACAACTAAACGAACTCAACGAGATTATTCTCTCGCTTTTAAACTGTCCGTTGTCGATCAAGTAGAAAAAGGCGAATTCACCTACAAGCAAGCGCAAGATTATTACGGAATCCAAGGTTGTTCTACTGTATTGGTTTGGCTTCGTAAGCACGGTCGGCTAGATTGGAGTAAAGGTACCCCTCAACGCTCTAGACGGACTAACGCTATGGCTGATCCCAAGCAATTAACCCCAGAACAAAAGATTAAAGCGCTGGAAAAAGAACTCGAAGACACCAAGCTTAAAGCTCAATTTTTTGAAGCCATCGTGGATGTGCTTGATAAGGATTTCGGAGTTCGTATCACAAAAAAGCAACGCGCCAAGTTATTGAACAAAAAGACATAGCTCGATTGACCATTACCAGAGCCTGTCTGTTCTTAGGTATCAGTCGGCAAGCCTACTATAAATCCAAGGCGGTCGAGGCGTTACGTTGCCTTCATGAGCAGCGAATACTTGAGTTTGTAAAAGATCAACGTATTCATCAGCCTCGAATAGGTGCCAGGAAACTCCTATGTCTTATGGCGCAGTCTAACTTACATCTTGGTAGGGATAGATTCTTTCGCTTATTGAAGGCTCACAGGCTACTTGTGCCAACTCGGCGGGCTTACCACCGAACCACACAGAGCCATCATCGATTCCGTAAACACCCAAATAAGATTAAGGATGGATTCAAAGCTACGAAACCTGAACAGTTGTGGGTGGCAGATATTACCTATTTACCAACCCATAACGGTGAGTCTTATCTCAGCTTGATCACTGATGCGTTTTCCAGAAAGATCGTGGGTTATCACGTCGACGATAATTTAAAAACCAGCTCAGTAAAGATAGCCTTCACGAAGGCTTTGAAGAGTCGAGAAAGTTCAGGTGTCCTCATTCATCATTCGGATAGAGGGATTCAATATTGCTCTAATGAGTATCAAGAGGTACATCAATCTCACGGGGTCATCTGCTCAATGACTGATGGCTATGATTGCTACCAAAATGCGTTAGCAGAAAGAGTGAATGGTATTTTGAAGAATGAATACTTATTGGTAAAGCCGGCAAATCTTGATCAAGCAAGAACAATGGTGGAGGAATCCGTACTGACTTATAATCAGAAAAGGCCTCATATGGCCCTAAAATACAAAACGCCCGATGAAGTACATCGAGCGTTTTTAACCTGAAATAGTGTCAACCTATATCAGGACAAGACAGTTGGACTTTAATCATCCAATGCTTTCTTGGCTTTTGCCTTGGCAGCTCGATTAGCCCTTGCAGCCTTAGGGTCAATCTTTAAAGGCCGATAGATCTCAACGCGTTCACCTTCCTGTAACGCTTGCTCCTTTGGTTTACGAACGGCTTTACCGTAAATACCCATTGGAACAGACTCAGGATCAATTTCAGGGAACTGCTGCGTTATGCCAGAAGAAACCACAGCATCATATAGGCTTGCCCCTTCTTCCACAGACACTGGCAAAATCACTTGCGAGTCTGGCGTTGCATACGCCACTTCTACTTGAATCCTATTTGCCATAAACCTCACCCGCTCGTTTTACAAATGCATCAACCATCGCATTTGCAACTTGTTGAAAAACTTTACCCACAGCAACGCTGGTCAAAGAACCCGACACTTCAAAGTGTAAATCCAGACTTACCTTACAAGCCGTTTCATTTAACGCTTTAAAACCCCAGGCACCCTTTAAAGATGAAAACGGGCCATCGACCAATTGCATTTCAATTCGATGACCTTCAATCAACTGGTTACGAGTGGTGAATCGCTGCTTAACGCCACTTTTATTAATATTAAGAGACGCCACCACTTCCTCATCAGATGAAGAATGGATTTCCACACCGTCACACCAAGGAAGGAATGAAGGATAGTGAATCACATCATTTACCAAATCAAACATTTGGCGCGCACTGTGTAAAACCAGTGCGCTTCGTTCAATAACTGCCACTATATCTACTCTGAAATCTACTCTGAAATTAACTGCTTAGTCCGCGAGCAGGTTTCTGCAGCGACTTAACAATAATACCAACGTAGACAGCAGCCAATACAATGCCGCCCCAGAATCTTGGAGTCATGTAAGTAGCATTTCCACAAGCACCTGTTTCTGCGTCGATCATTGCCGCATCAAAAGAACACTCAGGAAGCAGACCATTAATAAATACAATAGCGATAGCGATTGGCGTTACAAAACGCAGAATCACATACCAAAGGTTGAACATACCCGCATTCTTCATGCTCATTTCGTTATACACATGGTGATACTTCATGCCAAAACCAACGAACAATGCAATCAGTAAACCACCTAATGGCAACATGATGTTGGCCGTTACGAAATCCAAGGTGTCGAAGATTGTTTTACCTGGAAGAAGATGAACCTCAGACCAATCATTGAATGACAATACTGAACCAACACCCATTACCCAGATGATCAAACCGATCAACGAACATGCTTTCGCACGAGACATTTTGAAGCGCTCTACTACCCATGCAGTAGCTGGTTCAATCAGAGAAATTGCAGAACTCCATGCCGCGAATGCCACAAGAATAAAGAACATCGCACCGAAGAACTGACCACCAGGCATTTGACCAAAAGTGAACGGTAAAGTCACAAACATCAAACCCGGCCCTGCAGAAGGCTCAAGACCATTTGCAAATACGATTGGGAAGATAGCCAAACCAGCCATTAGAGCAACTAACGTATCCAAACCGGCAATGGTAAACACCGTGCTGGAAATAGATACATTACGAGGCATGTAAGCACCGTACGCCATAATCGCACCCATACCCAAGCTAAGAGTAAAGAATGCATGGCCTAGTGCTACAAGCACTGCATCCATAGTTAACTTACTGAAGTCCGCATCAAACATAAAATGAACAGCAGACATAATGTCGCCCTTACTCGCACCGTAACCGATCAACAGCACAAGCAATACGAACAACAGAGGCATCAAAACAGAAATGGTTGATTCAATACCTTTATTTACACCACGAACAACGACGCCCACGGTTAAGATCATGAACAAGGTATGCCAGATCATCAGTGAACCAGGATCACCCAACAAACCATTAAATTGGTCTCCGGCAAACGCTTGCTCTGCGCCCGTAAAAGTACCCGTTGCAAGCTTCAATACGTAAGACAACGACCAGCCAGCCACTACGGAATAAAACGAAAGGATCATGAAACCAGCTAACGCGCCCATCCAGCCAATCGCTTTCCAACCCGGGCCTGCTTTCGCTTCGGTAACCAATGATTTCACGGAATTAATCGGACTCTGACGACCACGACGCCCCATAGCGACTTCAGCCATCATCACAGGAATACCAACCAATGCGATACACAACAAGTAGACTAATACAAAAGCACCACCGCCGTATTCGCCCGTAATGTAAGGAAATTTCCAGATATTTCCTAAACCTACAGCCGAACCTGTTGCCGCTAGGATAAACGTCCAGCGACTGCGCCACGCGCCATGAATGGATTGGTTATTATTCGCCATAAAAGCTCCGTAAACTGGGTATATTCGAAACCGAGTACTTCTTACTTCCCCCAAAAAAAACACTCAGCCATTTATTTGATCGCTATTCTACCCACACTCAGCCATAAACCCAAATACCACTTTACTGCCTTATAAACACTTCAAGCATAGGAATCAGAAAGAATACGTCTTATAATCGGCCGTTATGGCAAAAAAGAAAAAATTACCAAGTGGCTCGCCCACCATCGCATTAAACAAAAAAGCACGGCATGACTTCAGCATCGATGAAAAATTCGAAGCCGGTGTTGCCCTGCTTGGCTGGGAAATCAAAAGTATTCGAGCAGGTAAAGTCCAGCTCGTTGATTCTTTCGTGCAAATACACAATGGTGAAGTTTGGCTTCACGGCGCTCATATCACACCGCTTTCACAAGCCTGTACCCACGTGATTGCAGAACCTCGCCGCGAAAGAAAGTTACTACTCAAAAAGAAAGAAATCGCAAAACTCTTCCGTCATACAGCCAATGAAGGTCACACTTGCGTGTGCCTAGCCCTTTACTGGAAAGGCAATAAAGTGAAAGCTGAAATCGCCACGGTAAAAGGTAAGAAGCAGCACGATAAGCGTGCGTCGGAAAAAGAACGCGATTGGAATAAGCAAAAAGAACGCATCATGAAAAACAGCGTTTAATAGTCGCTATTACCTCACTGAAAATAAAAAGTTTTTAGTTAAAGGTTGGATAATCCTAATTCGGCCATATAATAGCTACTACCAAGCAGTTGGATACCAACAGCAAATCGAATTCGGGGATGACTTGGCTTCGACGTTGGCAACGAAACTTTAGGTGCATGTCGAGAGGGGTATACGATCTCGTAAATAAACGTTTACCGTTTTTATAGTTGCAAACGAAGACAACTACGCTCTAGCGGCTTAAGCCCGCTAGCACTGCCTGTGTTTTAAGT
>Ga0255772_10002808_pt1 | contig 16914 bp, 18 predicted proteins | sample 071ome_34_FD_179970 | JGI IMG/M metagenome (GOLD analysis project Ga0255772, IMG submission 179970) | Coastal salt marsh microbial communities from the Groves Creek Marsh, Skidaway Island, Georgia - 071411BT metaG (version 2) | ecosystem: Environmental > Aquatic > Marine > Intertidal zone >...
ATCACATTGCTGATGACTTCTTTGCCTCTGTTTATCCTACTATTTCTTCTGGACAGAGCACAAAGGTAATTATCGTTTCTACCCCTAGGGGTATGAACCACTTCTACCGCATGTGGCATGATGCGGAAAAAGGTAAAAATGAATATGTTCCTACTGACGTTCATTGGTCTGAAGTCCCTGGTAGAGACGAGCAGTGGAAAGAGCAGACCATTGCTAACACCTCAGAAGCACAGTTTAAGGTTGAGTTTGAGTGCGAATTCTTAGGTTCAGTTAATACGCTTATCAACCCAGCAAAACTGAGAAACTTGGTATATGAAGATCCAATACAAAGGAATGCTGGTTTAGATATTTACGAAAAACCAAGAGCAGAGCACAATTATCTTATGACTGTTGACGTTGCCCGTGGAATGGGTAATGACTATTCTGCCTTTGTAGTTTTTGATATTACAGAGTTTCCATATAAGATTGTAGCGAAATATAGAAACAATGAAATAAAACCAATGTTGTTTCCCAGTATTATTCAGGAGACATTGAAAGGTTATAATAACGCATGGGTATTAGTTGAAGTTAATGATATTGGTGAGCAAGTTGCTAATATCTTACATTATGACTTAGAATATGAAAATATGTTGATGGCAGCAATGAGAGGTCGTGCTGGGCAAGTTGTTGGGCACGGTTTCTCTGGTAAGAAATCGCAAATGGGAGTCAGGATGACTGCTGCTGTGAAAAAGTTAGGATGCTCAAACTTAAAAACTCTTTTAGAAGACGATAAGTTATTGACTCTCGACTATGACATTATTTCGGAACTAACAACATTTGCACAACGTCACAACTCATTCGAAGCGGAAGAGGGATGTAACGATGACTTGGCAATGTGTCTTGTTATCTTCTCTTGGTTAGTTGCACAAGACTATTTCAAAGAGATGACGGACAATGATGTCCGCAAAAGAATTTATGAAGAACAGAAGAATCAAATAGAACAGGACATGGCACCGTTTGGTTTCCTGGATGATGGTATTAACGATGCAATTTCTTTCACGGATAGTAATGGTGACAGATGGCACACGGATGAGTATGGTGACCGTGCATACATGTGGGAATACTATTGATGGATTTCGATGACCAGATTGGAATAGAACATTTATTATTTTCAGAAAGAAAGTGTAGAGTCTGTGGAAAGCAAAAGGACTTGGTAGATGGTTTTTATCTTACTCGAAAAGGTAGAGGAGCATTTCCATCAGCATACTCATATGAGTGTAAAGAGTGTACAAAAGAAAGAACTATTAGCAATAGAAAGAGAAAGACAGATATAAGTTCAAAGTGGGAATATCCTGACTGGTGAAGCATGTTCATGCATGGCTTCCCCAATGAAAGTAGTCTTTTTAATAAATAATTTCAGAAATATTCTGGATTAGGAGAACAGAAAGATGCCGCTAAATTTAGCATCTCCTGGAATTGTAGTAAGAGAAGTTGATCTGACCGTAGGGAGAGTTGATCCTACTTCAGCTTCTATCGGTGCTATCGTAGCACCTTTTGCGCAAGGACCAGTTTCGCTGCCTACTGTTGTACAAAGCGAAAGCGACTTGTTAGGAATTTTTGGGCAACCATATTCCACAGATAAGCACTATGAGCACTGGATGGTTGCTTCATCTTATCTGGCATATGGTGCATCATTAAACGTAGTTAGAGCAGACGATACAAGTCTGAAAAATGCTTGTGCTGGTGCTAGTAACGACATTAAGATTAAGAGCGATGAGCACTATAACCAGTTAGGGTATGATGAAAATACCATCACTGGGTACACAGTTGTTGCTAAAAACCCAGGTTCTTGGGCAAACGGCATCAAAGTTGCATTAGTAGACGCAAAAGTAGACCAAACTCTCGGTATTAACACCACTGGTCTTGCAGTTGGATATGGTGTAACACAGGCAATCACCTCAACTCTACCAGGAACTGGTACGACTTCCGTTTTGGGTGGAGAACTCAAAGGTGTTATCACAGAAATCGGAACTGGAACCATCGGTGTTAAGGTTCTGAGTTACATCCCAACAGGTGGAACCGCTACCAACGTTGATTATCAACCAAGTGGTGTCTATCTGTTTGGTACAACTGGTGACCTGACGGCAACCAACAACTCTAATGTTGGAGTTTCTACAACTGCGGTAACAACTGCTGCCGATTGGTTCTCAAACCAGTCAATTACCCTTTCAAACAGCACTATCGCTTGGAACACACTAGCAGATAGACCATCAACTTCTAACTATACCTCCACCAGAGGAGGAAGATTTGATGAAGTTCATGTAGTTGTCATCGATGACGCAGGAACAGTAACAGGTAACGCTGGTACTATCTTAGAGAAGCACCTCGGACTTTCCAAAGCAAAAGATGCTGAGTTCTCACTTGGTTCTCCTTCATATTGGAGAAAGTATCTCGCGTCAAACTCTGAGTACATCTTTGGTGGTTCTGCACCAGTTGGTATCGTAACGACAGGTTTGGCTGCTGACGGTTACAGTCAGGCATCTGGAACTTCTTGGGATCAAAATGCTGCTAATGTAACATTCGCCGCCACAGGTTCCACGGTTCTCACCCTAGCAGATGGTAAGAACTATGATGGTACAAACGATATCACAGCAACTGGTGCTCTAACACCAGGTTTAGATGATATTGTAAGTGGATACACACTCTTTGAAAATACTGAGAACTATAACGTAGACTTCTTACTCATGGGTTCTGCGAACTATGAGAAGGAAACTGCACAAGCACTGGCAAATAAAGTCATTGCAGTTGCTGAGGTTAGAAAGGATGCACTAGCATTCATCTCACCATACAGAAAGGCATTCTTGAATGACACTTCTGTTGGAACAGTAACAGTTAACTCCGATGAAGATATTACTGATAACGTAATTTCATTCTACGCACCTGTTACTTCATCAACATATGCTGTACTTGACAGTGGATACAAGTACATGTATGACAGGTTCAGTGACGTATTCAGATATGTTCCACTGAATGGCGATATTGCTGGAACTTGCGCAAGAAATGATATCAATCAGTTCCCATGGTTCTCACCAGCAGGAACTCAGAGAGGTAGCATTCTAAACGCAGTCAAACTTGCATACAACCCATCCAAGACACAGAGAGACAGACTCTATTCAAATAGAATCAACCCAGTTATCCTCTCACCTGGTGACGGTATCGTCCTCTTCGGTGACAAGACTGGTTTTGCTAAGTCCTCTGCATTCGACAGAATCAACGTCCGTCGCCTCTTCATCTACCTTGAAGATGCTATCGCCGCTGCTGCTAAGGATCAACTGTTTGAGTTCAACGACGAGATCACAAGAACCAACTTCGTCAACATCGTTGAACCATTCCTCCGCGACGTTCAGTCTAAGAGAGGCATCTTCGATTATGTTGTTATTTGTGATGAGACCAATAACACTGCTGCTGTTATTGATAACAATGAATTTGTTGCTGACATCTTCATCAAACCAGCTAGAAGTATCAACTTCATTGGTCTGACCTTCGTTGCCACCAGAACTGGTGTTTCTTTTGAAGAAATAATCGGTAACGTTTAATTATTAATCAAACTTAGAGGTAAAAACCAATGGCAACCAGAAATCAACTAAATCCACCCCCACTAAGAAAGATTACTGACTTCAAGAGTAAGCTAACTGGTGGTGGCGCACGCCCCAATCTATTCGAAGTTGTTCTCAACTTCCCAGACGCAGCTCAACCAGGTTCAGTTGTTCTTGATAAGATTAGATTCTTAGCAAAAGCAGCGCAGTTACCAGCATCCAACGTAGCACAAATTGAAGTTCCTTTTAGAGGAAGAATTCTTAAGATCGCTGGCGACAGAACATTTGACACTTGGACTGTTACCGTTATCAACGACACCGACTTTGCTATTCGTTCAGCATTTGAAAACTGGATGAACACAATGAACAAGGTATCTGATAACACTGGTTTAACAAACCCAGCAGACTATCAGTCAGATGCTTATGTTTATCAACTCGACCGTAGTGGAGAAACTCTGAGACAGTATCGTTTCTATGATGTTTTCCCAACTCAGGTAACTCCTATTGAACTTTCATACGATGGTCAAGGAATTGAAGAGTTCCAGGTTGAACTTCAAGTTCAGTGGTGGGAAGCAGTCAAGGGCAATAGTCCAAATGCTGGCGGTGTAAACATCAACTAAATAGTACATAACAGAGAGTTAAACTTTATAATATGGCAAAACTTTTTGGTTTTTCTATTGATAGTAACGAACCTAAATCACCAGGTATTGTTTCCCCCGTTCCTCAAACTAATGAGGACGGGGTTGACAATTATATATCCAGTGGTTTTTATGGTTCATATGTAGACATTGAAGGTGTTTATAGAACAGAACACGATCTTATTAAAAGATATCGTGAAATGGCACTTCACCCAGAGTGTGATGGTGCTATTGAAGATGTTGTAAATGAAGCTATCGTAAGTGACCTATACGACTCTCCCGTAGAAATTGAGTTATCCAACTTAAATGCAAGTGATAGACTCAAAAAGATTATAAGACAAGAGTTTAAATATATTAAAGAAATCATGGACTTCGATAAGAAGTCCCACGAAATTTTTAGAAACTGGTATGTTGATGGAAGGGTATATTATCTAAAAGTCATTGATGTAAAGTCTCCCCAAGATGGTATCAAAGACCTTAGATACATTGACCCAATGAAAATGAAGTATGTCAGACAAGAGAAAAAGTCTGGCAGAAGAGATTACATGAATGGTATAAGTGTAAACAAGAAAAGTGAGACTGAAAAGGTATTCTCACCAGAGTTTGAAGAATATTTCCTCTACACACCAACACCAAATTATCCAACAGGAACAATTTCTGGTGGTTCTAAGAATGCAGTAAAAATTGCAAAGGATTCTGTTACCTATTGCACTTCTGGTTTAGTAGATAGAAACAAGGGAACAGTATTGTCTTATATGCATAAGGCAATCAAGGCACTCAATCAACTGAGAATGATTGAAGACTCCTTGGTTATCTATCGTTTGTCCAGAGCACCAGAAAGAAGAATCTTTTACATCGATGTCGGCAATCTTCCAAAGGTAAAAGCAGAGCAATACCTCAAAGAAGTCATGTCTCGTTATAGAAATAAACTTGTTTATAACGCACAGACTGGTGAAATTCGTGATGACCGTAAGTTCATGTCCATGATGGAAGACTTCTGGTTGCCCAGAAGAGAAGGTGGTCGTGGAACTGAAATCACTACTCTGCCTGGTGGTCAAAATCTAGGTGAACTTGCTGACATTGAGTATTTCCAAAAGAAACTGTATAGAGCACTTGGAGTTCCCGAGTCAAGAATTGCTGCCGATGGAGGTTTCAACCTTGGTCGTTCTTCTGAGATTCTAAGAGACGAACTTAAGTTTGCTAAGTTTGTTGGTCGTCTGAGAAAGCGTTTTGCTCAGATGTTCAATGATATGTTGAAGACTCAACTCATTCTGAAAAATATCATCACTCCCGAAGACTGGGAGATCATGTCAGATCATATTCAGTATGACTTCCTGTATGATAATCAGTTTGCTGAGTTGAAGGAATCAGAACTTGTCAATAGCAGACTCACTACACTTGCAACTATTGAACCATATATCGGTAAGTATTATTCTACTGAGTATGTAAGAAAGAAAATTCTTCGTCAGACTGATGCAGAAATCATTGAGATTGATGAGCAAATTGAAGATGAAATTAGTAAAGGTATTATTCCTGACCCATCGCAAGTAGACCCAATTACTGGTGAACCATTACCACAAGCAGGTGGTGAAATGGATCCAATGGCAATGGGTGCTGATGGAATGGGAATGGGTGAAGTTCCTATGGAACCAGACATGGAAGCACAGGCGGCAGCGACTGACGCACAAATGCAGAAGGATACCAAAAAGGCAGAGATATAAATATAGAATATAACATACATTTTTTTATGGAAAATATTATCGACTTAATTGCCACTGACGCTACTCCTAGTGAAGTCAGTGATCAGATCAAAAGTGCATTATATGCAAAAGCTGCTGAAAAAATTGATGCTGTGAGACCATTTGTAGCATCAAGTCTGTTTGGTGCTGATGAACAAATAGAGGCACAAGAGCCACAAGAGGACCAAGAATAATGCCAAGAATATTAGTAAAAGGAACAGAAGTAACTGTTCCAGATTCGGTTGGTGCAGGAACCAGCTTCAGTGAAGCAACAGTGGTTCGTCTTGCCAATCCCAGCACAACAGATTACGTTATTACCGTTTCTGAAACAAATGCTGGACCAACTGTTGGAACCTTTACATTATTGGCAAACACAACAGAAATGTTGGAAAAACAACCAACACACACTGTTCATGTAGCATCTGGAACAGATGTACTGGGAACAAAAGTAGGATTCACCGCATAATCAAATGAAACTCATCACAGAAGAAATTTCAAAAGTAGAATTCATCACCGAAGGCGCTGGTTCTGACAAGAAGTGCTACATCAAAGGCATTTTCTTACAGGCGGAGCAAGTCAACCGTAACGGTAGAATGTATCCCATGTCAATCATGGAGAAAGAAGTCAATCGTTATAACGAAGCATTTGTCCTAAAAGGACGTGCTCTTGGTGAACTTGGTCACCCTGATGGTCCTACTGTAAATCTTGATAGAGTATCTCACAAGATTTGCGAACTTCAAAGAGAAGGAAATAACTTTGTAGGAAAAGCACAACTTCTTTCCACCCCAATGGGTAAGATTGCTTCTTCACTCATCAATGAAGGAGTTACTCTTGGAGTTTCTTCTCGTGGTGTTGGTTCACTCAAAATGACCAATGAAGGTCACAAAATTGTCGGTGAAGATTTCATGTTAGCAACTGCTGCTGATATCGTTGCCGATCCTTCTGCACCTGATGCATTTGTATCGGGGATCATGGAAGGAAAAGAGTGGGTTTGGGAAGGAGGAATTCTTCGCGAACAACTCGCAGAAAATACCAAGAAGAGAATTAATACTCTTGTTGATCAAAGAGCACTTGAAGAGCATAAGTTGAATCTATTCAACGATTTCCTCTCAAATCTTTAGTTTATAAATAAATATAGATTATAACAAATAATCAAATCAAACAAATGTCCGTTGGTAGCAATTTACAAGAAATGGAAAACGTAGTAACCAAAGGGGCTGCACCTGCTGAGTCAATGCCTTCGGCTGGCATTCCAGTTGAAGATCTCGGCGGTCCTACTCCCGAAAATTATCGTCCCGATGACGATTCGGCAAAACTCTCAGATCCTGCCGCAACTCTCAAGCAAGTAAAGGATGTCGTTAACGCCAAGGCTGTTGCAGCTGAGGAAGTTGAGGCAGACGAAACGCAAGAGATCGTTGCAGAAGAAGAAGTAACCGAAGAGGAAGTTGTTTCCGAAGAGGAAGAGACTTCTGAAGAGGTTGTTGCCGAAGCAGAAGAGACTTCTGAAGAAGTCGTCGAAGAAGAAATTGACATTGAAGAAGATGTCAATGCACTTCTAGAAGGTGAGGAGCTTTCAGAGGAATTCCAAGAGAAAGCACGTACCATTTTCGAAGCTGCTATCAAGTCGAAGGTTTCTGAAATCAAAGAGAACCTTCAAACTGCATACGAGCAAGCACTCGTAGAAGAAATCGTAACCATTAAAGAAGGTCTTGAAGAAAGACTCGACGCATACCTCGAGTATGTTGCTGATGAGTGGATCCAAGAGAACGCTCTTCAAGTTGAGCACGGTCTCAAGACTGAAATGACCGAATCATTCCTTGCTGGAATGAAGGGTCTTTTTGAAGATCATTATGTAACCATCCCTGAAGAGAGATATGATGTTATCGAGAGCATGGTAGATAAACTAGATGAAATGGAGTCAAAACTCAACGAGCAAATCGAAAGAAACGTTGCTCTAAACAGAAGATTAGCCGAGTCGGTTGCTGATGTAATTTTTGCAGATGTCGCTGAGGGTCTCGCACTTTCTCAGAAAGACAAACTCGCTTCTCTTGCAGAAAATGTTGAGTTTGAAAGTGAGACAGACTATCGTGAGAAGCTGGCAACATTGAGGGAGTCATACTTCCCAACCACCAGCACTCAAAAGAGCAAGTCTGAAAATCTTTCCGAAGAAGTAACCACAGAAGAGAAGCAAACACTCAATGAGTCCGTTTCTCCAATGATGGCTGCTTATCTGGAAACACTTTCCAGATCTGCCAAAAAGTGATTTTTAAATCATACAGTTCAAACTAACTTTTTTAAAGAGGTAATTTCAAATGCAAATGTTCAATGCTGAACAACTGCAGGAGAAGTGGGCACCTATCCTCGACTATGAGGGTCTTGATCCTATCAAAGATTCGCATCGTAGATCGGTTACCGCAATCCTGCTCGAGAACCAAGAGAGAGAACTGAACGAAGAGCGTTCGTTCCTTTCAGAAGCCCCAACCGTCAACACCTTCTCAAGCACTGGAACCGCTGGTTTCTCTGCTGGTGCTTCTTCACCTGTTGCTGGTTTCGACCCTGTTCTGATCTCCCTGATCAGACGTTCAATGCCTAACCTGGTCGCTTATGACCTCGCTGGCGTTCAACCAATGAACGGTCCTACTGGACTCATCTTCGCGATGCGCTCCAAGTATAACACCATGGATAGTGCTTCCGAAGCACTGTTCAACGAAGCAGATTCTGCATTCTCTGGTCAGTCTGCTGGATTCGACAGAACCAACGGTTTCACCAACGGTAACGTCGGTCTTGGTACTACTGCACAAGACGGCAGCAACCCTGGTCTTCTTGACCCAACCTATCCTGCAACTTCTGCTGGTACTTCGGGTGTTGACCTCTACAACGTCGGTCAAGGTATGCGTACCGACGACGCTGAGAACCTTGGTGACGGAGCAGGTGCATTCAACGAGATGGCATTCTCGATCGAGAAAGTCACCGTTACTGCGAAGTCCAGAGCACTGAAAGCTGAGTACTCATTAGAACTCGCACAAGACCTCAAGGCTATCCACGGTCTTAATGCTGAGGCTGAGTTGGCAAACATTCTGTCAACTGAGATCCTCGCTGAAATCAACCGCGAAGTCATCCGTACCATCTACAACGTTGCTGAGTCTGGTGCTCAGGCAAACGTTGCTACCCAAGGTACTTTCGACCTCGACGTTGACTCCAACGGTCGTTGGTCAGTTGAGAAGTTCAAAGGTCTGATTTTCCAGATCGAGCGTGACGCTAACGCAATTGCACAGCGTACTCGTAGAGGAAAGGGCAACATGATCCTCTGCTCCGCAGACGTTGCTTCCGCACTCACCATGGCAGGTGTTCTGGATTACACCCCTGCCCTCAACGCTAACTTGAACGTTGATGACACTGGCAACACCTTCGCTGGTGTTCTTGCTGGTAAGTTCCGCGTCTATATTGACCCATATTCGGCAAACGTTGCACCTAATCAGTACTATGTTGCTGGTTATAAGGGTTCTTCACCTTATGACGCTGGTCTCTTCTACTGCCCATACGTTCCTCTCCAAATGGTCCGTGCCGTTGGTCAGGACACCTTCCAGCCTAAGATTGGCTTCAAGACCCGCTATGGTATTGTTGCTAACCCATTCGCAGAAGGCACCAACGTTGGTGCAGGTGCTCTTAACCGTAACGCTAACCGTTACTACAGAAGAGTCAAGGTTGCAAACCTCATGTGATTCAAGTTCACATATTTTTTTCAGAGGGTCTTCAAAGACCCTCTTTTTTTATCTAAATAGAAATAAAAGTTCTAACAATGCCTTGGCACATAACTAAGACCAGCATTTTGTCTTCTGCTGTTCCAACCGATGGAACGATGTATAAGACTGAAGGTGGAAACTGGTCCAATGTTTATGAAAATAGAAAAATATTTGATACAAAGAATGATGCAAAACATTCTGTTGAGAGAACTATTGGTAAAGTTAGTTTTGTCCCCAAAGACATTAATATTGTAGAAGAATAAGATGGCATCTTGCAGTTGGACAAATCAAATTAACAACAGAAATTTTCTTTCTGGTATTGGATTCAAGTTTAATCTTGCAAAATACCCAAAAGTAGATTTTTTCTGCAATACTGCCAAAATTCCAGAACTCACATTAGCAACTACCAAACAACCATCATACCTGAAAGATATTGATGTTCCTGGTGAGAAACTGACATATGGAGATTTAAGTATTCAGTTTCTTGTTGATGAGAATATGGAAAATTATAAAACAGTTTATGATTGGTTGGTTGGATTGGGTTTTCCAGAAACAACCAAGCAATATGATGATCTGATTAGAAATCAGGATGACATAACACAACCAGATGATCCTAATAGAGCATTTGCAGATGGTACTCTTAGGATCTTAAATAGCAACTTTAATGAGGTTGCCAAAGTTAAATTTCTTGATATGTTCCCTGTATCACTTAGTTCTCTGGACTTTGATGCAACGTCAACAGATGTGAACTACTTTACAGCACAGGCAACATTCAAGTATACTGTATATCAACTCACTTCGTCAACTTAATGGATCTTGATAAAATTCAGGAGATGTGGCAGAAAGATGCTGTCATAGATCCTGATAACTTACATGATGAATCTCTGAAGATTCCACAACTCCACGCAAAGTATTACACTCTGTACAATACGATTACTTTGTTACGCGAAAAAGCAAGGGAGCAGTATAATAAGGTTAAACTAGAACGCCATAACTTCTACGCAGGAAAGGCAGCACCAGAGGTTTATGAGGAAGAACCATTTCCATACAAGGTTCGTGAAAAAGACGCCATACAGCGGTATCTAGATGCCGATGATAGGTTAAATAAAATTGACATGAAGGTTCGATATTACGATACTGAATTAAAGTTTCTGGAAGAGATTATCAAGACAGTTGCTAACAGAACTTTTCAAATCAAAAATGCTATTGAGTGGCAGAGGTTCCAAGCAGGTTTCTAATAAATAAAATTAAAACCTAAAATGATCACCTTTCAGCAATTTGATGAGAATGCAAGAGCAGCATTAAAACTGCTCAAAGCAACTAGTAAAATCATTGGTGGAAGAAAAGTTGGTACGGTGCAAAGAGCATTAAGATCAAACCGTGCAGTATTATCCAGAGCAGAGAGAGGTCAGACGTTTACAAAGTCGGCAGATAAAATTACGTCTGGTACTCGTTCAATGAATATTACAAGATCTTCCACAAGAAAGGCAGGATTTAGTGGTGGTTCAAATATTAACAGAAAAGATTTTAACACCCCAACCAAAGAGTATTCAACATATCCAGATGATTTAAACGTTGATTATCACCCTCTTCACAATACAAAGGTTGACACTAATATCTCCACATTACCATCCGGAAGAGTCGCAGGAATTCAAGCAAATACCACAGCAAAACGTCCTATTAGAAATCCTTCTACTGGAAGAAGACAAGTTCCCAAAACTCAAGAATTAGTAAGAAAATTAAAAGAATATCGTCGTAGAATCAGAAGAACTGGTGGAAACGAAAGAAATCCAGTTCATAGAGTTGATTTTATTCCAAGATCTGATGCAGATTTATATAAGAATGTATTGGATAAGTATGCAATGAAACGTGCAAGAAACTTCCGTAGGGCACAACAAGATTTACCAAAAGATTTGAAAGCTGCTGGAGCAAAATCAAAAGATATTGTTCAGGGAACTCCTAGTATTATGTTGAAAGGTGAAGGAAAATCGGGAATTACAAAACGTGCAGAAATGTACAAAAATCGCTATGGTAGTCGTGTAACAGATTTAGACCCAACACAGAGAACTTATGGTGTGATTGGTAGTGCTGGTGGAGAATTGCCACCAGGAAAGAGGATGAGAACTAGAAGACCACAGAGAAGAAAACCAGCAGGTCCAAAATCAGATAATGTATCTCCCTCTTCTGCACAAGCAATGATGGATAGACAGCAGCGTAACGTCTTCTGAGAGAGTAAATAAATATCCATAGGTGAAACTTATGGGTTATGTCTCATTTGATTATATCGAAGAAGAATGAAGTTTTTCTTCAGGTAAAAGCAGAACCACACATCTACTATGAACTGGCAGACCAGTTCACGTTTGATGTCCCTGGTGCTAAGTTTATGCCCCAGTATCGCAACAAATACTGGGATGGAAAGATTCGCCTATTCAACACCCAGACAGGAGAGATATACGTTGGGTTGTTAGATAAGGTTATACAGTTCTGTAAGGACCACGAATACACCTATGAGTTCGTGGAGAACAAGTTCTATGGTCTTCCTTTTGAGGTCAATGATATGATCTCAAAGGAAGGTGTAAAAGATTATATTACTTCTGTAAGTAAGTACCCTCCCCGCGACTATCAAGTAGAGGGAGTATACGACGCTCTAAGGCATAATAGAAGGTTGTTGATATCCCCAACTGCTTCTGGAAAGTCTCTGATGATATATTCGATTGTGAGATATCACGTTGAGCGAGGGCAAAATACTCTGATAGTCGTTCCGACGACTTCCCTAGTAGAACAGATGTATAAAGATTTTGCAGACTATGGCTGGGACGTAGGTTCATATTGCCACAAGATTTATGCGGGTAGAGAAAGGGAAACTGATTCCCAAGTGATTATCACTACCTGGCAGTCCATCTATAAACTCCCCCGAAAGTATTTTGAACGTTTTAACGTAGTGGTTGGGGATGAGGCACACCAGTTCAAAAGTAAATCTTTAATATCTATAATGTCAAAACTTGCGGATGCAAAATTTCGTTACGGTTTTACTGGAACATTAGATGGTACACAAACTCATAAGTGGGTATTAGAAGGATTGTTTGGTCCATCATATAAAATCATCAGAACAGAAGAACTGATGAAAAAGGGTCACGTTGCAAAGTTGGACATTAATGTACTTCTATTAAAACACCCTGCCCATAAGTTTGAAAACTTTGAGGAAGAAGTCCAGTATATCATAAATCACGAAAGACGAAATAAGTTTATACGTAACCTTGCCCTTGATCTTAAAGGTAATACGCTCATATTATTTTCCCGTGTTGAGGGGCACGGTCAACCGCTTTACGATTTAATAAATACTGGTACAGTTGATAATCGTCATGTATTTTTTGTACATGGCGGTGTAGCAACAGAAGATAGAGAAAAAGTAAGGGAGATTACAGAAAGAGAAAACAACGCGATTATCGTCGCTTCATACGGAACATTCTCTACTGGTATTAACATCAAAAATCTCCACAATGTTATTTTTGCTTCTCCATCCAAATCTAGAATTCGAAATCTCCAATCTATTGGTCGCGTGCTCAGGAAAGGAAATAACAAGACAAAGGCAACTCTCTATGACATTGCTGACGACATTTCCTACAATGCCCGGAGAAACTATACACTTAATCACTTAATAGAAAGAATCAAAGTTTATAACGAGGAGAACTTTAACTACGATATTGTAAACATACCACTCAAAAATTAATATGGGCGAAGAATTTTATGCAGTTATAAAACTAGTTAGCGGGGAAGAAATATTCTCATTAGTTTGTGTGGATGAGAATGATGGTGATCCTATACTTCTACTGATGAACCCAGTGATTATGAAAATAATGAAGAATCACGTAGGTCAATATGTCAAAGTAAAACCTTGGATGGAAGTCGCTACCGATGATTTCTATGTAATTAAATACGATAAGATCATTACTATGACAGAAGTTAAAGAAGGTCAAATGATTGACTTCTACACAAGATACTTAAATGATGAAGACTTTGATTGGGAAGAAGATGGAAGAACAAAGATCTCAGATAAAATGGGATATATTTCTTCGGTAGAAGATGCTCGTAAGGTTCTAGAAAAACTCTATAATAGTGTAGAAGATTCTAAAGAAAGCTAAGCCCCTCTCTTCAACCCTAACAAAGGTATTCTACTCATTATTCAGTATGTTGTCAAGCCCTAATAATGTGGTATAATAAACATAATGAAAGTTTATCTAAAACAACAATGTTATGCCTAAAAAGAAATCAGAACATTATGTTAATAACAAGGAGTTACTTGAAGCACTAATCGTTTATCGTGCGAAAGTAGAAAAAAGTTTTATGGAGATCAATGGTAGAGAACCTACCAAGGCAGATCGCTCGCAGAATTGGCCAGGGAAACCACCAATCACAAACTATCTTGGAGAGTGCTTCCTTAAGATTGCAACGCACTTGTCATATAAACCAAACTTTGTAAATTATATGTTCAGAGACGATATGATCTCTGACGGTATTGAGAACTGCGTTCAATATATTCATAACTTTGATCCTGAGAAGTCTAAGAATCCATTTGCTTACTTCACACAGATTATTCACTATGCCTTTCTACGTCGAATTCAGAAAGAGAAAAAGCAATTGGAAATCAAGTCCAAAATCATTGAGCGAACTGGTTTTGATGAAGTGATGATGGTTGACGACAGCTTGCTTTCTGGGCATAGTTCAGACTATAATAGCATCAAGGATGCCATTAGCCAGAAAACTAATCGATGAAGATTGCCATTATTACTGATCAGCATTTCGGTGCTCGTAAGGGATCCAAGTTTTTGCACGATTACTTCAAAAAGTTTTACGATACAGTATTCTTTCCATATTTGGAGGAGCACGGCATTACAACTGTCGTTGATATGGGAGATACTTTCGATAACCGTAGAAGTATTGACTTGTGGTCCCTTGAATGGGCAAAAGAAAATTATTATGATCGCCTAGAAAAATTGGGTGTGACTGTCCATACTATCGTTGGTAATCACACCGCATATTATAAAGACACCAACTCAATTAACACAGTTAATCTTTTGTTGAGTCAATATAAGAATGTGAAAGTATATTCTGAAGCAGAAGAAGTTAAATTAGATAAACTCAAAGTTCTTTTTATTCCTTGGATCAATGCAGAAAATTTTGAAACCACTGTCAACTCTATTAAAAGTTCAGATAGCAACTGTGCGATGGGGCACCTTGAGCTCAACGGATTTAGAGCGCATCGTGGACACGTCATGGAAGACGGTATGGAGTGCAACGTCTTTGAGAAATTCACAAAGGTCTTCTCTGGTCACTACCATACACGAAGTGACGATGGAAGAATCTTCTATCTAGGAAATCCTTATGAAATGTATTGGAATGATGTGAATGATTCTCGTGGATTCACTATTTTCGATACGGAGACATTAGAACATACACCGATCAATAATCCATACAGATTGTTTTATAACGTTTATTATGAGGATACTCCATATCAAACGTTTGATACTCGTGACTATGTTGGAAAAATTGTCAAGGTTATTGTCAGGAAGAAGACCGAACCCAAGAAGTTTGAAAAATTTATAGATAAATTATATTCCTGTGGTATTCAAGATTTAAAAATTGTAGAAAACTTTACCATTCAAGAGAATGAAGAGTTTGAAGTTGAAGAAACTGAAAATACTATTTCAATCTTGAATCGTTATATTGATGAAGCAGAATTTGATTGTGATAAGACCATTGTAAAAGGAATACTTCAAAAGATATATTCACAAGCTTGCGAGGTAGAGTAATGTTTCTTCTCACACTTAGAGATAATAAAGAGGATGGTGCTTACGCTGTTCAAAACAGGTATGGTGAGAAAGTCCTCTTTCTCTTTGAGGAGGAAGATGATGCAGAGCGTTATGCAATGCAGTTAGAAGATAATGAAGATGCCGAAATGGACGTTGTAGAAGTTGATGATGCACTTGCAATTTTGACCTGTAAGAGATATAATTATAAGTATGCCGTCGTTACGGCGAATGATATTGTGATTCCCCCAAGACTAGATGATAACCTTCCAGAAGATTAGATACAAAAACTTTTTGAGTTCTGGGAACCAATTTACAGAAATAAACTTTCAAAAGCATCATACTAATCTTGTTGTTGGGACGAACGGTGCTGGTAAATCCACAATGCTGGATGCACTGACTTTTGTTTTATTCAATAAACCATTTCGTAAGATCAATAAACCACAACTTGTCAACGCTACGAATGAGCGTGATTGTTTGGTTGAAATTGAGTTTGAAATCAATACTCGCCAATATCTTGTAAGGCGTGGAATCAAACCCAATGTGTTTGATATTGTCGTAAACGGCGTTGAAATGCACCGCGAAGCAGACGATCGTGCGATGCAACGTGTTCTGGAAGATAATATTCTCAAAGTCAACTACAAGTCATTCACTCAAATTGTAATTTTGGGTAGTAGCACCTTTGTGCCATTTATGCAATTGACCACTGCCAATCGTCGTGAGGTGATTGAAGATCTGTTGGATATTCGTATCTTCTCTTTGATGAATAATCTTCTCAAAGATAAGTTGAGGACTCAGAAGGATCAGGTTAAGTCTCTTGATTTAAAGAAAGAGACTCTGAAAGATAAGATGAAGATGCAGCAGGAGTTCATTGATGAACTTGAAAATCGTGGTAATGCCAACATAAATGCCAACAAGAAAAAAATTACCAATCTGGATGATGAAGTTGGCATTTACCTAAAAGAGAATGAAACAATTACTGATAAAGTTTCTTTACTTCAAGAAGAAGTGTCTAGTATTACTGGTGCCGGTGATAAGTTAGTAAAACTAAACAATCTAAAAGGTAAACTATCACAGAAAGTATCTGCTATTACCAAAGAACACAAGTTCTTCACTGAAAATACGGTATGCCCTACCTGCACACAGGACATTGAAGAATCGTTCCGGTTAAATAAAATTGAGGACGCTCAAAATACGGCAAAGGAACTCAGAAATGGTTATGCAGAACTTGAACAAGCAATCGAGTCTGAACAAGAAAGAGAGCGTCAGTTCAATGCCCTTTCCCAGGAGATTACGAAACTAACGCATGGCATTTCTCAAAACAATACTCGGATATCACTTAACCAGCGACAAATCCGAGATCTTGAACATGAAATTCAAACTATTACCGAGAACCTTGCAAACCGAAATTC
>Ga0255772_10002810_pt1 | contig 16908 bp, 22 predicted proteins | sample 071ome_34_FD_179970 | JGI IMG/M metagenome (GOLD analysis project Ga0255772, IMG submission 179970) | Coastal salt marsh microbial communities from the Groves Creek Marsh, Skidaway Island, Georgia - 071411BT metaG (version 2) | ecosystem: Environmental > Aquatic > Marine > Intertidal zone >...
TCGATGATGACCGTCATGTCCTTGTTCGGCTTACCTTTCTCGTTGCGGGAAATCGTGCCGTCTTGATTGTAGAGGAAACCGGACTTGAATCGGGCGTTGATGCCTTTCGGAATGACTGCACTAATGGCCTTGTAGCCGGAATACATCTCTCCGCGGTCAGGTTCACCGAAGTCGGTGATGTAGTGAATATTGCCATCGTCGTCTTTGTGGTAGACGTGGCCGAACATGCTGAGCATACGGGATTTGGTGAACATCACCACCCCGTCCTCGTCGAAACCTACACCGGTATTCGGGTCAAAGGTCCCTGCTTTGCTCTTGTGCTTCATCGTAAGCAGGTAGACGCCAGAGGTTTGGTCGTGGTCAGTCCCGATAACCATCTTGCCCATGCGGTGATGGATGAGGTTGTCTCGCATCTGCAACTTGTCTCGAATCTCGTTCATCGCTTCCTCGGAACCGGGAACATAGATGTTCATTTGGTCGCCGTCAAAGTCAGCGTTGAATGGCACACAGATTGCAGGGTTGAAGGAGATAGCGTGCTGGTCGAGAGGAACCACTCGCAACCCGCTGAGAGACTGACGGTGAAGAGAAGGCTGACGACCGAACAGCACGTAGTCACCCGGCAAGACGGTTCTCGCTACAATGTCACCGACACGGAGCGGCCGGCTACCGTCTTTACCATAGATTTCACGACGGGTCCGCATGTTGAGTTCCCACTCAAACTTCCACTCCTCTTCCTGCAAATCCTTCTTGGACATGTCCTCGGGGAGCGTCTTACGGTGTTCCAACCATTCCTCACCGTCAGGAGTCCACCCGTTCTGCATGGCGTTAGGGCTATCATTCCACAGAGAGCGGTCTTGCAGGTAATTCTCTCCGAGTTCAGGCATTCCATAACGCTCTACCCACCAAGCACCGGGATAGCGTTCCTTCGCCATCTTGTTGTTCTTGGTCGGCTGTCGCTTTGGGTTGGGCATACCTCGCACAACGAGTTCTGTCATGAAGTCGAGGTTTTCCTCGGTCACATGAATCCTCACGAATGTGTTCAAGCACGCAACCAATGGCACACCAACCTCGTTGACTGACAAGTCACCATTCGCTGTAATGACCGAACGAATGACGTTGTTGACGACCTTTGAGTTCATCCGCCTACGGAAGATGGTCTTCTTGCTCCCATAGCCGGACATGTTGTCGAGGATACCGGCGCGAATAGTGTTCTTCGATGAACCAGCGCGAGTGCGAACCGTCTTGGACTCATACATCCCGATGTTCTTGTCCTGATTGTAGAAGCATTGAGCGACGACGGTGAAAAGGTCAGCCACCATCTTGGTTTGGATGCGACCGGGGTCTTGTCCGGAAGCCTTAGCCTCCCGTATTTCGTTTGACTTGCGAACAGCGCGAGCGTAATACAAGGTGAGGTCATTCTCGATGGGCTTGCCCGTATCGAAGTCTTCTTGCATCGGTCGCAGGGTGTTGGGAGCAACAGGTAGGGCCTTGATGAACATGTATTCCGGACGCATGTCGGGTGCATCGAATCCCATCATTCGGGCTTCCGTGTCAGAAATCATCTGAAGCAGAAGATGCACGTTCGAGTAGGGGTAGAACGTGGGTCCACCCTTCTTCAGACGGGCGGGGCGCAACAGGAACTTCTTCCTGCTGATGACCCAATCGACGAGAGGGGATTGCTGTTCGCAATGAGGGCAATTGATGACGCCCTGTTCCTTGTCGATAACACGCTCCTTCTCGATGGCTCGCTTGGTGATGTTCCTGATGCGAGTCAGCCCTGAAGCGTTCTTGCTGACTTTGTGAATGCGTTCCGTCTTACGGAGAATCTCCGAATAGCGGTCCTCATCTGCGATGGGGATTTTGCCACAATGGTGACAGAACATGTTGAGGACACTCGTTAGGTCGTTGCTGATTGCAAACAGCACGTGTGGGACAGGTTCCGAAAGTTCGATGTGACCGAAGTGGCCGGGGCAAGTCTCGTGTGGTTTGCCTTGGAAGATATTCTTGCACGTTTGACACTCCGATTGGCGGTCTGAAGCGCCAAGACGGCCATCAGCGGGACCGTTGGGAACCGGGGAAGGGCTCCTCGTCTGCGTCATGATGTTGTGATTGGTGACTTGCATGACGGACATCTGTCGAATCTCATCGGGAGACATCATCATGATGCCGATGCTACGCACGACCTTCTCACGAGTGGTGACGTGCCGGTTCTTCAGCATCACTTTCGCGGTGAATCGTAGGGGAGTGCGGACATATGCACCGACCATGCCGAAGTCATCAAACTCTTCGGGAAACTCCCGTGACAGGTCAATGACTTCAGGGGTCTCTACGAACCCATCCGGCATTTCAGGAACATTCCCTTCCTCGTCGGGTTCGGGGTCAAAAGAACCAACGCTGACCACGCCAATCTGATACACGGATTCGCTCGCACGCAGACCTTCTGCGTCGGGATGGGTATGGAAATACGCAATGGCTGAGGTCATCTTGGTCGGAAGGAATCGACGCTCCGCTCCGCCAATGTCAATGTCGGCAAGCGTGATTTCTCTACCGCCGTCCGTCGTGTGGTCGGTGGTATCTCCACGCTTGAAGAACCAATAGAAGGAAGTGATTGGCGTTGGCCCCGTGTATTCTTCTTCATCCATGTCGACACCGCACCTTCATGACCATGCGGCGGGTGATACGGTGGTTCTCGGTGCCTTCCTTTGCAAACGGTGGTCTTTCCACGTCTGCATGCAAAAGGCCCGTGAGGTCCGCCACACGCCCCGCCGGGACGTAATCGTGGCCCCTCCTTACGACGTCGCGGCGGACTCGTTCCATCCTGCCGCCTGCTTTGTCGTAGAGGGCCTCATCGGTCGCAATCCACTCTACCATCAGAGGTGTGGCCGAGTAGATTTGCGGGACCATTGTGAATCGGAATTGATAGTTGGCTTGCTTCAGCATTCCATCGAAATATCCATCGGTGACATCGGAGGTGATTTCGATAGTCCAAACCCCGTTCTTCTCACCGAGGGACTTGATGTCGAAGATATCCGAAATAGGCAGGTGTGCTCCTTCTTGCAAGGTCGTCTTGATTGCATTGCCGAAGTTGATGATTGCAAACGGCTTTCCTTCTTTCTGCAACTTCACATTCGAGCCGTATTCTCCGAGTTTAGACCAAGGCGCATCACCGGGGACAACGCTACGAGAATCGGAAAGCAGGGCTTTTTGCGTTGCGCTACCCATGCCTGTGAACCTGAGATTCTTCGCGAATCCCTTGCAATACCAACCTTCGTGAACCTTCACCGGTCGACCAACCTTCTTTGCCCACAATGAGCAATCACCAATGTCGCCTTTGCCGATTGGTGCGTAGAACTTACAGGTCTTGCACTTCTCCTTCGGGTTCTTTTCGACGGTCTCAATGTGAGTGCCTCGGATGGAAACAAGTGCCTCTCCAATTGAGGGAGGCGTAATCGCCCCGAGTCCCCGCTTGTAGAAGTCCATCACGCCACCCCAAGCATTCACTCATCATAAGGGTGTCCGGTCGAACAAGTGTATGCGAGTAGGTCCACAAACTCATTCAAAGGTTCACCGTTATGGCCACGAACCCACTCGAACTCCGGCTCTGCCGGAAGACGGTAAGAGAGTGACTCAACTCTTTTGACGAGCGGAACGAGGTTCTCGGAACGAATCTCGAATCGGCCAGCAAGCCCTTCTATGCTGACTTTGCTATCCGAATACACAACGAGACCACGGACTTCACCTTCAATGCGCTCTGCAACTTCCTCCAAGCAACGTAGAATCGCATACATCTCTGCGTAATTGCTGGTTTGCTTGCCGATGTATTCGCCTCCACAAAAGAGAATGTCTGTTCCATCCGTGACCGCGTAAGCGATTCCACATTCACCTCTGCCTTGTCCTTGCTTCTTGATGGTTGAGCCATCGGTCCAGCATTCGAGGTAGATGTCACTCATCGACAATTACCCTCCACGTGAGAACCGTTCCGGTCACGAGGTCCGCTCTTTCGATTTGAACGATATCGCCAATCTCCATTGCTTGGCCTTCTGCTCGCATCCGAACAAGCACCGCATCGGAGAACCGAATCTTCGGCATCCTTTCGATGTCGTCTACATTGTTGTTTTTCATGACGATGCGCCCTTGCGCCTTCGTCAACACCGTGTGGGGAGGAACTCGCCTGTGCTTCAAGGGGTCCGCCATGGACTCGGGAGGTCACACGTGGACATATCCCTTTCCCGTCGAAACCTGACAAAACCTGCAAACCCCATCAACAATGAAATGAGGATGATTGCAAGGAGCATAACGCTCGGACCTTCAACCCAAATGCCGAGAATCCCTGTAAGGAGGCCGAGAATACAAACGATTGTGTCGACTACGGCCATTCCGAAGTTTTTCTCAGGCTCGGAGAACGAAAATTCGCTCACCATTCTTCATCGTCGTCCCAATCGTCGTCGTCATCGTCGTCATCATCGTTTTTGGAAGCCTTTTTCGAGCCGCCTTTGGTCTTGAGCGAGCCGAGGCCCCATTCGTCGGAGTCTTCGTCGTCGGAGTCTTCGTCGTCAGAATCATCTTCGTCAGAATCATCGTCGTCTTCATCTTCGTCAAATTGGTCCCAATCGATGTCGTCATCGTCCCAATCTTCTTCGTCGTCTTCGTCTTCATCATCCTCGTCCTCGTCGAGAGAATCCCAATCAGCGTCTTCCCATTCGGGGTCCCACTCATCCTCGTCTTCCTCTTTTGCAGACTTGGCCTTGGGCTTTGGCAGAGCCTTCTTCTTGGTGGCAGTCTTCTTCGAAGCATTGGGCTTCTCTGAAGCGACGTTGTCGGAGAGGTCAACTGAATTGAGAACGATGGACTCGTTCTTCTTCAGCGACAGGCTGGGCTCAAGCCAACCGGACAACTTGTTTTTTGCTGATTCGAGGTTCTTGCCGGTGACGCCGACCACGATGGTGAATTCAAATTCCTTCATCATACACTCGCAGGTGAGAATCGGAGATAAATGATGGGGTCAATCATCTATTACTATCGGCAATAAGCGTTATAGCCCATGTGTGCCTCCACGTATCAATGGCGGGCTCAGATTCATCAGTCGAAGATGCCTTTACCACCATCCGTATCCGCCGATTTGACCATGACCGACTGATGGAAATGCGCCGACCCAAGGAATCTTGGTGGGAAGTCGTGCGTCGTCTCCTTGACGCTCACGACTTGCAAAAAGGTGAGTAGTGATGGCAAAAGGTGAGAGGAAGGTCAAACAAATCGAGAAAGCGTTCGTTGCAATCCACGAGCGTAGCAATGTCAACGAAGTGTCTATTCGTGCTGTCAAGTCTTGGCTTGACGACAACACTCGTGACGGTATGACGCTCATGCGTCTTGCCAACTTCCTTTCAAAGCGTCCTGCATTCAAGATGGTGCGTCGAGAACGAAAGGTCGGCACTACCGAGACTGAATCCTTTTGGACGATGCCTGACGAAATGGTAGGGCCATATCGCGGAGAATCTTCACGCGAAGGATGGGTTGTTGACTACGGGCCCTGTATGACCTGTTGTGAGTTCTCTCAACTCAACAACAACGGGCATTGCGATGAGTGCTATATCGCCTCTACCGCTATCCGTTGATGCACGACATATGTCCCCTCCGAACACATCTACAATGAAGGAGGAGGGACTACAATCTCTCATCTACTCGTAAAATCTTGATGAAAGAGCGGAATGCGCCAAGAGTCTCCTTCACAGACCATTCTCTTGGGGCTTGACCTTCGGGTCTATTCAATGCCCCTTGAGAAAATCAAAAAGTCCTGCCCCCCAAGGGCAGGCAAAAAAAAAATCTCCTAAACGCAACGGAGACCAGCAAGACGAGGTGGTAGAATGGGCGAGAGCCCGGGGGCCGGCCGGTGGAAACACCGCACGGAACGCCACTAATAGTAATACATGGCTGGAAAACAGAACTGAGAGTATGAAGAGAACCATGTGCGTGTGTTCATGCAAAGGTGTCGTCCCGGGTCATGCCGGCGATACTGACATACGAGGAACCTCTCGGGAGTTTTGTTGGTTGTTGATGTTGCGCGTGGCTTAGCAAGCCACATAGATGTCTGAGAAAGACGGAAAGAAGGTGTCCCCATGGATATCTCTGATTTGCCCAAATTGTGGGGGACCTCTCCTCCACTTTGGGAACGCCGATTGGGACGACTTGGTTTGCACCCGCAACACCAACGTAGTCCAAAAGGCAAACGGTGAGTGGATTATGCAAGTCCGCGTTTTCACCGAAGACGATTTTATGTGCTTCGCGGCAGATAATTGAGTCCACGGCCCTATGGGCCACAGAATATCGACATTTAGGAAACGAACGCTGAGATACCCACTTCGGTGGCTCTCTCTCAGCGGGGATGGGTTCGATGATACGGGCTCCGGATTAGCCGGCCCGTGGTGACATGCCCACACCAAAAATAACAGACGAAAAAAAGGCGTGAATGCGCTAACAATAAGGTAGACTGTTCGGCCGTCAGACCGTTATTCTGACACAGATGGACTATCGAGCATTGTTCGATGACCCCTCGGTTGCGAAGATTATCTTCGTGGACATGTGGGGGTCTGTTGTCTGTCGTTTCGAGCACCCTGAGTTCATTCTCGAGGTGACTTCTGAAGCGTAAGACGGCCCAATGGGCCACAGATTTGAGCACACACAGACTGCTGTGGTGGCGTGGAACTGTCCACGTCCAAGCGGCAGGTGCTTTGATAATCCTGAATCGGCTTTCGCTGGCCGGTTCAGAATCATATGGTCGCAAGACCATACACAGCGAATGGAACTCGGTGATACAGAAGACCTATGTCACACCCGCCGGCGAGGCGGAGAGTTCGAGAGCCACATTCCAAAAGAATGTGGCAGTCTTCGGTGTTTTGAAGCATCAATGCCGTAAAAGGAGGAGATGTGGATAATGGTAGGGATGTCCTTAACAGGACATGGGAGCCCAATTCGGGGAGAATATGCGCATATTCGAGCCGAAATCGGGCATAGATGGGGTATTTGTGCATGACATATGTCACACACGAACACTTCAACAATGAAGGAGGACGGGCCTCGAAAGCGTCAAAGCACGCTTGAAAGTGCCTAAGAAACTCCTTCACAGATTTGGGAATTCTGACGTTGTTGATAGCGTCGGTGTTGGAAGCAAAGCCCTTCGGGGCCCATGCTGAAGACTGCATTCAATTGCAAGCCGGCGAAGGAGACTGAAGATGAACCTCATCACAGATTGGGCAACCAACCGAACTTGTTGATAACAAGGATGCTGATTCTTCGGATGAAGCCGCTTTCAGTAGCAGTCTTTGGAGGAGAGGGAGGAAGGAAACCCGAACATACAACACAGTTGTAATAGATTTCGAGCCACATCTGTGGCTTGAGACCCAAAGCCGATGGTCACCAATAAATTCACTTTTGGTGACCATCGGCGTCCTTTTTTTTGAGGACATAGTGAGAACTATCTCTCGCATGGCAGGAAAGACACCACAGCAGAGGGCGGATGCCCAATGACGCTGTGGGGGGTAGCCATGTGACGCTGGTAAAAACACGCCCCACCAGCACAGATGAAGTGTCCACATTGTGAACGCGGAATTGCTGTCCGGCTTGATGTGCCGGGCAAGAAGGCGGCTCGCCGCCGAACTCTTCGGGCCCGGAAGGCCGAGAAGATTCGCGCTCTGCGCGAGTCGGAGTCTTCCGGAGAAGAAGAGTGATTTCGGCCCTATGGGCCACAGATTGGAAAGGCCTTTTGACCAATTGGTGGTCAACTCCGGAGAAGCGAAAGTCAAGTTGCCTCACACGCAACCTCTGACTAAGCGGAGGAGATAGAAGGAGGAGTGACGCCGTAGGAAGGTTATGGGTGAGTCACATAGGTAAAACAGGAGGTGTTATCATGACCTCAAGGAATCTTACTACTTTGGATGGAAGGAACCTACGGAAGAGGGCGGATGCCTTATGACGCCGTAGTGGGGTTTCCAAAGCGCCGGCTCACAACATGCCCCGAGCCGCATAGATGTCTGAGAACGTTGTTTCTGAGGCTCCTGCCGTTAAGGCCGACCACGTTGACCCTCGGGTGCGTGTTGGCCGATTCGGGGAAGGTATCACTTCGGTGTGCCAACTCTGTTTCCACGGCATGGACCACAACTGTCGCTATTGAGTCCCTTCGGGGGCGAGGCAGTTGTTTGCACCTCGCGAGGGGTGAATTCGCCCCTATGGGGCAGTCGCCTTCGGGCGGTATAGAGTGATTGAAATGCGAAATCAAAAGCAAAACAAGAACAAGAGCAAGAACCTGTATGACACCTACGTGTGGGCGCCTCTCCGCAAGGAGGGCCTCGGCAAGCACGGGGTTGTTTTGGTGGAAAACCTGCCTCGTATCCCCGTTGTGGTGAACAAGGCGAAGAAGAACGCTGGGGTCCCTGACCCCATCACGGCGGGAAACTTCGTCTTCGTCTACCCTTCGTGGGACGCGTTGCTGGCTGACTACCGCAACCTCGTCGTGCGCGTTGCACACATCTACGACACCATGACCGCCTGAGTTGCGGTTGTAGATGGGAGTATGCAGACAGTTGAGAAAGCAAGTCCTCTTCGGGGGCCCGCGATGGTGTTAAGCGCGGAGGGCATGGAGCGCCCGCAGAAACAGAAGTTGGGATGTGTGTTGTAAAACATGCATCCCATTTTTTTTTTCATAGATGGCAAACGCCAAGAAGAACAAGAAGGAGACGTGGATGAAATGCCCCAAGTGCAAAGTAATCCACGGCACCAAGCCAAAGGGTTCTCGCAACAAACCGTGCGGTAAGCACGGTGGAATCGATTGGTCGAAATTGGCCAGCCTGTTCCAATGAACCCGGCCCAATGGGCCACAGATGGCTAAGCAATACATTGCTGTCCGAAAAGGCAAAGTCGACAACGTCGTCTTTGTATGTCATGGAGTGAATGCCTGTGAATGGTATTCCCATGTCCGGCCTCTTGTAGAGGCACCCGGCCAACAATTCAAGGGATTCGATGACCTTGAATGCGCAATCCAATTCGTTGGAGCGCCCGTCACGTTCGTGTGGCGGTATGAGGCTGAAGAGATGCTTGCATCTCTGTGAACGGTCCAATGGGCCACAGAACCAAACCATTGACGTTGCATTACAGGATGTCCGAATGGTTCACAGATGAAGGAAGATATTCCTGAATATTTCCTGAGCGTGAAGCACCTTTGGGTGGACAAGGACCTGAAGCCTACGACTGAGTGGGCTGAAGCCGAGTTCATCATGGAAGGTTCGCTTCCGGTCCGGATTGCGAAACCGGGGTCGTTTCACGACCTCATCCACCAACTTCGTAAGTTGGAGGAATGACGGCCCAATGGGCCACAGAGAGCGATTAGTCCAGCGATAGGACCCCATGAAATGGAGAACCCATGTCCATACTCAGGGGAAAACTGCTGGACCTTTAGGCCGAGGGCGGTGTCTGCGTGACACCGAGGAAGTAAGGGTGTGCTGATGGGCGTATATGGGGCGTCGGACAGAGTGAACCGCGGACCTCGGGTAATAGAAAGCCCGACGACTCTCAAAGATTCGGCTCAATGAGCCACAGATGCGTATGCATTTTGAAAATGGATGGGGAGTCTCCATCATCTGCAACTCGTTCTCATACGGGGGAAGTGATGGACTCTCTGAATTGGCCGTTCTTGATAAGAACGGACGGCTACACTACGCCAACCCTGTTGCACAGGGTGACGTTCGTGGCTGGCTCAGCGATGACTTGGTAGCGGCTCTCGTTGCCAAAGTTGAGTCTTGGGAACCCGACCAAGTCTTCCCCGAGTGGGAAGACGAGGAAGAGTGACCACTCCGGCCTTATGGGCCACAGATTATCATGATTACCAAGAAGATGATTAAACAAGCACAAAAAGAAGTTGAATGCGTGTTGAATTTCGCCCACCACGACTTTGAGGAGGCGCGATATTTCTCCGTCGACTTCGATGGCCACCCGCTCCTACGAGTGATTTCGGTGTGCCATTGGTGTGGTGCCATGCGGGTTCATCGCCCGGATGAGATACCCGAATAGACGGTCCTATGGGCCACAGATGAGCAAGGACATTGAATCCAAGTTCGCGCCGGTCATCAATGATGGCCTCGTCGTTCTTCAGAACGGCTTGCGTGTGGTGAACACTTCGCCGCACCCCTTCGTCTTTGACGATGGGACCGTGGTGCCGCCATGCGGCATCTCCCTCAACGCTCGGTTCGTTGAGGAACACTACGCCACCTCTCCTGATGGGGTGGAATTCGTCGAGACTCTCAAGTGCCCGACGGAGGACGGGGCAGAGTTCGTCTCTGCCGCAACGGCCATGGGGATTCTACTCCTCGGGTCGGCCATCGCTGTTGAGGCGTATGGCTATCCGGTCGTGGGTCCCATTCCCACCCCGGAAACTGCTGGACGGGGAACTCCCCCTGCCGACCGCCGTGTGCAGTCGGGGCGATTCAATTCGCGCAACAGTTAGACGGTCCAATGGACCACAGATGAATCGAAAATCTACGCAGACCTTCGTGGTCTGCATGACCACGATGATGATGGCGTGCTTTACGCTCATCGTCATGCAACTCGGCTAATGGCCACAGATGTCAAACGACATTGAATTGTATGATGAGGTAGACCTCATCAAGAAGTTGACCCGGGACCTCAAGTCCGCGGCGTCAACGCTGAAGAAACCGGAAGTGCGGTTTCTCGTGGACGCATACTACCGGATGCAGGAAAACCGTATCCGCTATGCCCACCAAATCCGCACTATGAAGGAATACGGCGAGCCCAACGAACTGTTGAATTGGTTCTTTGAGCAAGCCTCTACCCTTGAGAAGCAGATTGCTGGTGCGCTCGACGCATACAGCATGAGCAACGACGTTGGGAAGTGGATGCGAAGCATCCCGGGTATCGGACCGGTCATTGCGGCTGGTTTCATGGCCCACCTTGAAATCGCCCCGTGGCGATGCAACAACGTCGCCATGAAGGGGAAGAAGAACCTGCCTTGCACGGAAGCGAAGGGAGCCTGCACCGAAGAGTGTGGGCACAATCCCATCGATTACGCAGGGCAATGGCACACGTTTGCGGGTCTCAACCCGCGTATCACGTGGAGCAAGGGACAACGCCGTCCTTGGAACACCGCGCTCAAGACGCTGTGCTTCAAGGCTGGTGAGTCTTTCGTCAAGGTCCAATCCCACAAGGATGACTTCTATGGCGGTATCTTCGCACAGCGCAAGCACGATGAGTGGGAGCGCAACTTCAACGGTGAGAACGCCAAGGCGGCGGAACTCGCCCTGATGAAGAACATCGGAACGAACACGAATGCCTACAAGTGGTATTCGGGACAGGTTGACGCCGAATGGGCGTCTTCCGAGTGGAATTCCGAAAAGTCGGGACCAAAGTTCGGAGGAGCAACGCTCCCCGCGAAGGCTTTGACGGAAGGCGGCACTCCAATGCTACCTCCGGCGCACATTCACGCACGCGCTCGTCGCTACACCGTGAAGTTGTTCCTGTTCCATCTGCATGACGTTATGTGGAGAGTTGAACAGGGTGAAGCGCCACCGCAACAGACCTTCTTTGCAGAGAGCGAGAATGAGATTCCCGTTCCTCTGTTTCCGAACTCCCCGTTCTGAAACAACCCGGGCCCGAATGGGTCCATAGATGATGGACAAGTATCTACGATACATGAACGACAACGACATTCAGCGAGCATTGATGATGCAAGCATCCGCTGACGCCGAACCTACTGTGTTCGTGAACGTTCCTAAGCGGAAAGAAGTCGTAATCATGCGTGGACTGCCCGGTTCGGGCAAATCCACTTTCGTCGAGGAGAATTTTGAGGACGCCTACGTGTGTTCTGCTGACAAATTTTTCATCGACAACAAAGGAAACTACAATTTCGATGTTCGGCGTCTCTCTGAGGCGCACCAATGGTGCATGGAAGAATTCATCGACGCACTCTTCGACAAAGAAGAGTTGGTCGTCGTTGACAACACCAACATGTGCAATTGGGAATACACGAACTACGAAGTGTTGGCCGAACACCTCGGCTACAACGTTCGTATCATCGTGATGGCCGCTGGCCTTCACGACGAAACTACCGTGACTACGCTTGCAAAGCGGAACTCTCATGGCGTCGATGCTGAAACCATCGAACGAATGAAAGGCCGATATCAAGAAGGAGTCAGGGACGAAATTGCATAGTTCAATTGGATGTTTGACGTGTTTTACGTCAAACGCTGAGCCGGCCCAATGGGCCATAGATGATAACCAACATTGAGATTGGATATGTGAGGACCTGTCTTCGGGACAGGGAGGGCCCTGTCGGATAACCGGCTAAAGAGGGACGGCCCCCGTTTTTGTCTCACCGGAGAGTCCGGATTCTACCGTCGGGAGTGGTGACACCCCGAATATTCACAAGTGGCCAATAACCGTCCCTGATGGGACACAGAACAACATGGGAAACCGAGGTGGACCACGAAGAAGCCGATGGGGCTCACGCAAGGAAGTCAAGACGGACTTCAAGCGTCAGCGGAGCGGACGACATCGAAAGGTGATTCGAGAAGAACTCGAGAATCACAAAGTGTGTCGAGTCTGCCAAGACAAAAGCATCGGAAAAGGAAAGAAGTGTAGTGACTGTGCCTTGCAGGCCGGTATCCGCTCGTTCGAACGACGAACGGGCGACTACTATCCTTACGACCTATGAACGGCCCTATGGGCCACAGAATGCAAACTTAACAGACGCGTATAGCGTTGCGGCCAATTATGCAGACGGACGGCGAGGCGAGGTTCCACACGGTTCCTACGACCCTATGACCCGTCTTAAAATATGCAATAGGCCGGGTGAACATAATTGAAATCCCAAAGAACAGGACACCCTCCCCGTGGGAGGCTCTCTCCTCTCTTTGTGGAAAGTAGGTTATCGGAACCAAACTCCGGACGCAGTCCGGACCTGTTGACGGAGTCACCCATGGTGTAGTCAACGCAGATGACTGAAGTGAAGCAATACACTTCGGAGGACATTGGAAAGACGGTGACGCTGAACATTGATGGCGTCGCTCTTGAAGATGTAGTGGTTGAGGTTGCTCTCCCCGGTCGGGGAAGCATCATCGGCCCAACCTTCGTGTGTGCGCACATCTTCGCCCGTCTGACTATGATGGAGGCCATGATGGCCGCATCTGAACACGCCAACAAAGAGCGTGACGATTGGTCTGACGAGATGGCTTGAAGCCAATACGGTCCAATGGACCACAGAACCGAATCAACAAAAACGTAATACGTGGAACCCGAATGGTTCACAGATGTGTGGAGCAATTCCAACGCAATGCGAAGACTGCGGAACGTGGTGGCGAATCGTCGCTTGCCCGTGCAAGTCAAAGCAAGAATAGAGTGTGGCTCAATGAGCCACCCCGCGGTCGTCGGGAATATCGGCCACAGATAACCGTTATAGGCAATTCGAAGCATCGAAGCACCATGCAAGACTATCAAGTTCGTTGCACGGTCGCGGCAATGCTGTATGTCGGAGGTCAGGTAAAATCCTACGAGGAAGCCCTGAAGATTGCCGACAGCATGTTGACTGCTTCTCGGCAGTTTCAAGCCTGAACATATGTCACCGTTCAATTTCAAAAACGGTAGACTGCGAGCACATGACATATGTGCCCTGCGAACACTTCAACAATGAAGGAGGAGGGTCCTCCTTCGTGCCCGAGTGTTGCAGGACTATCAAATCCTGAGAAGCACTCGGGCATGTGTTTTTTCACATAGAGACCAATAGGTCACAGATAAGTTGGCTGTTAGCCTTCACGCGCTCCTTCGGGAGTTGGGGAAACCAAAACCCCCCACGGGAAACCGTGCCTAAGTGGAGCATGTCAACGGGACGCTGAGTAGTTTTGGCCAGCGAAATGTGTCCTACCGGGGAGTAGCATGAAGACTCCCACGGTAGGGCGTGGGTATCACCCATTCAAACGGGTGGTAATGCGCTGTCGAGCGCGAGATGAGAAAAGATATGAAGCATGTTAGCCGGTAACCAATCCGGGGCGTGTGAATTATTCCCTTCGGGGAAGAAGATGTGCCGGGGAGAGGAAACCCGGTTGCTTCGGGACCAATACATGCCGTATGTGGGTTTGGCACTCACAGGATGTTGCGGAAAAGAAGACGCCCTTTGGGCGATACGGGATTGGGTTCGGGCCGGGATTAACACTCCCGGGTTCCCACTAATTCTAACGCGCATGCGGAACTGATAAGCCGCGTGACACCGATTATGAAGCGAAAGCCAAAAAGTCGGCATCTGACACCACCGGGAAACCGGAGCAAGTAGGGCTAACAACCTGAAAGCATTCTCAGAATCGTGAACCTGCCGGGTTAAGACCGGACGGGCCGAAAGGTTTCGACAGGACTGAGGGACCGCTGAATAAGCGGGTTGGCGTTTTAGTCATTTACCGAAACAAGGGAAGCACACGTATCAGAATAGAGAGTTCTATCAAACTTGATAACGTTCTGCGGTTAGTTGCAACCCTGTGGATAACTCAAATGCCCATCCGAGATGTAGCCGTAGAACGTTAAATTTCGGGTCAATTGGGCCTCCCCATGCCTCCCCGGACGGACACACAGAATGCGATATACAAGCAATGTAGGCGTCGTTATGCGACGCGCTTCCGCTAAACGCGGATACAGCGGCGATGGAACAGCGAGTCTTTCTGACTCGCTCAGAGCATTGCACGCTGACATGGTTAAGCGAGGCTACCCGCCAAGCACAACCAAGGTTCCTTGAGAACCATAGAGGTATCATGGCTAACAAGAAAAGCAATGGAAACCGCAAAGGACGCAATGCGTCCGATGGAGGCAATGCCTCCAATGGGAAGCACACGAAGCAGGGCAAATCTGTTCCTGCTTCTCGTGACGACCTGAACATCGGGGCAAAGAAGGGTGGTTATGACCACGCTCGCCCGGTGAACAACAAGGCAAGCAAGCGCCACAACACCCGCGGAGTGACCGCGGGTAAGGCGGCTGGAAAGCAGAACGCGAAAGCGAAGAACGTGCCAAATGGCAAGGTTCCTCGCAACCAAGACGGCAAGATGATGGTGCCGTGGGTGGAGGCTCCGGCCGCCGCTCAAGTGCACCATTACTACTTCGTCATTCGCGAGATGCTCGAAGGTGCTATGCCTTTCGACAAGAGTTCCGAGGCCAACCGCTTCGGAATTCAGCAACTTGACCTGCACGGCGGTGACGCTGGCTCGGTCGAATCGTTGCTGACGCGTTCTCCGCGTCTTCGCCGTGATTGGCGTGCCGTCGTGGGCATCCTTCGGATGCTTCACGAGGACGACTACATCCCGGCTTCTTTCGTGGAGAAGGTGCTTCGGAACCACCCCTTGACCGGGGCTCGTTCTGTTCGCACCAGCGAGGATGTCATGGTCAAGAAGGACTACGTCCAAGACCGCATCCGCAAGTCGAACAAGAAGTGGGTGGAAGAGGCCAAGGCTTCCTACACCCGCGCTATCAACAAGATGCGCAAGGAACACGAGAGTGAGTTCACCAAGGAACAGATGAAACTGATTCCCGGTATCACTCCCGAACAATGCGCTGTTGGTGCACAAAATGCATGGGACACGATGAGTGCGGCTCGCAAGATGCCGACCATCGAAGTCGACGGAACTGAATATCGCTGTGAAAGCGAAGATGCGTTCGTCGTTGCCCACATGACGCGCCGAGCAAAACGGGACGCCGCACGGCTCCCAACGCTCTACACCCTCAAGGGTGGCGTCTCGTATGAGGTGATGGGTAAGGATGGACTCGAAAAGAAGTCCGACTACATCAACATCGAATACGCTGTCAAGCCCAATGGCAAGGTCTTCCTTGCCGTCGTCCATGGCGGGAACAAGCGAAACAATGCGAATTCGCCGTTCCGCGCTCAACATTGCCGGATGCAGTCCCACAAGGACACTTTCCTGCACATCGACGACTTCTGCACGCCTGCTGGCGTCAACGAGGGCTTCATCCAGCGTGAACGCGAGATGACTCCGCCTTCCATTACGGATGACATGACCGTCGGTGAGATTCTCACCACGATGTCTGACAATGGTTGGCACGTCTCTGACGACCGGTTCAATACCGAGCGGAAGAAGCGCGAAAAGAAGCAAATGCGCCGGGTTCAACCCGTGCGCAAGCACCAACAATCCCGCAAGGGATGATTGGGGACCGGGCCTAATGGGCCCACCCCGTAGAACAAAATGAGGCGATGCCTGCGGAAACGCAAGCATCGCCTCGTTTTTTTTTGGCCTATCGTTTTTATACCGTGGGCCGTAGAGGTAGGACATGAGTCACTACACGGAAGTGAAGAGTTCATTCAGCGTCGAACATACCGACGAACTGATTGCGGCTCTAAAGGAACTTTGGCCAGAAGCCACGGTTCTTCACAGCGAAGAAGGCAAGGCGAAGTGCCGCGGTTGGCCGGGGCAGACCCCCCGCAACTGCGACATCGTCGTGCGGTTCCGCAACCCGAACGTTGAGAAGCAGGGGAATTACGACATCGGCTTTCAAAAGAGGCCTGATGGTTCCTACGGCATGATTTCGGATTGGTATGCTTGCACATACCCCGAAGCGACCAACGACAAGGGGCGAACCGGCGCCAACGCTGTTGAGGGGATGGTTAAGCCCCTCTACACCAAGAACTTGATGAAGAAGACCCTGAAGACCAACAAGGCTCTGAAGGGTTTCAAGGACATCAGCAAGAATGGTGACATCATCACGAAGATGGTGGATGGAAAGGAGGTTCGCTATGCGCGACTCCGATATCGACGGGCGGGGCTGTGAGCATGGCTCTCGGCAAACCTGAAATCATCGAGGTGCTCATCCCTGTGGATGACCCCGATATGCCCGTCAGCATTGACGCCCTTAACTTCGAGG
>Ga0255772_10002816_pt1 | contig 16884 bp, 21 predicted proteins | sample 071ome_34_FD_179970 | JGI IMG/M metagenome (GOLD analysis project Ga0255772, IMG submission 179970) | Coastal salt marsh microbial communities from the Groves Creek Marsh, Skidaway Island, Georgia - 071411BT metaG (version 2) | ecosystem: Environmental > Aquatic > Marine > Intertidal zone >...
CTTGCGGGTGAGAAAACAATTATTGGAAGTCTATTACACAATATAGGTAAACCAATTTGTCGTGTGATTGGAAAAATAAAAAAAAATAGAATAAATAAAACTAGAGGAACAATATAATGGCAATAGCGCAAACATTTGTAAATCAGGTAGAAGAAGGGTGTTTTGTAACATCACTAGACTTATATTTTAGTGAAAAAGATACAATTCAACCCATTAATGTTGCTTTATTAGAAACTTATAGAGATAGACCTGGTTCAAAAATTTTACCATTTAGTGTAGTTACAAAAGCGGCAGCTGATGTAAACACATCAACTGATGGTACAACGGCTACAACATTTACTTTTGACTCACCAGTATTTTTAAAAGGTGGTATAACTTATGCTATTGGTATAACAGCAAATAGTACAAAATATGTTTTATATGTTTCTGAATTAGGACAAACAGTTATTGGAGGCTCAAGACGAGTTTCGGAACAACCTGCAGTCGGTTCTTTATTTAAATCACAAAACGTAGGTGGACAAAACGAGTCACCTTTACAAGACATTAAATTTTCTTTAAAAAAGGCAAATTTTACTACAAACACAACTGGTACTGTTACATTTAATAATTCAGCATTAACTGCTGAAACTTTAGAAAACAATCCTATTGAAACAAATAAAACAGCAGGGTCTGGATCAATATTTGGTTCAAATCCTTCTATTGTAAAAATTAATCACCCAAATCACGGTATGAATGATGATAAACCAGATAAAGTTACAATTGCTGGTTTAACTGATGGTACAGATTACAATGGTATTTTAGGAAGTGCTATTAATGGTACGCATGATATTGGAAATGTAACTTTAGATAGTTACACAATTACGATATCTGGTGACTCAGCAACTTCAACAGGAAGTGTTGGTGGATCATCTGTTACTGCTACAAGAAATATTGCCTTTGAAGTTGTACAACCTCAAATAGGTTTTATGCATCCTGGAGATACTTCAGTAACACATAGACTTACAACAACTTCAAAACAATCTATACACGGCAGTGAAACATCTTATGTAGCTCAACCCGAAAATGAAGTTGTTCCAAATGATAATTTTTATTTAACTGAACAACAACAAGTTGCTTCACCTATAAATGAAACAACTCATTTTGGTGGAAATAAATCACTAACTTATAAATTTGAAATGTCAACACAACACGAAAATATTTCACCTGTTATTGATACTGCAAGAGCAAATATGATTTTGATATCAAATCGTTTAGATGACGCTAATAATTCAAACACAACAGATTTTGTAGATGAAACATCAGCAACTGGTGGAAGTGCATCAGCAAAATATATTACAAAAGAAATTTTGTTAGATAACCCAGCAACAGCATTAGATGTTAGAATAAGTGCAAACAATTACCCTACATCTAATATTAAAATGTTATTTAAAATTAGACACGTTGATGATAGTAGACCTTTTGATGAAATTCCTTATGTTTACTTTAATTCAACAGGTTTAGCAGACGATACAATTAATTATTCTGAAAGTCGTTCACAAACGCCTTATAGTCCAGATTATAATACAAGTTACAATGAACAAAAATTTACTGCTGAAGGTTTGGGAGAGTTTACATCATTTGCAATTAAAATGGTAATGACAGGAAGTAATCCTGCTTATCCACCAAGAGTAACAGATTTAAGAGCAATCGCATTGGCAACGTAATGAGAAAAGTAATAGAACAAGATAGAAGTTTTATAAAAGATACAAGAACACAAGCTGTTGTTAATTCTGATCGAAAAGGGTATTTCGCATATATGCAAAGAGTCACTCAAAAAAATAAAGAAAGTGACAAATTTAGAGAAATGATTAGAGATATTAATACATTAAAAAATGAATTAACAGAAATTAAAAACTTAATAAAAGAGGTTGTTAAAAAATAATGGCTGTAAGAAACATAGCAGTAACCGATACACTAGAAACTTTTAGAACGCAATTTAATGATTTAGCGGCTATTGATTTTGGTGATATTGCAAATTTATCAGGATCTATAAGTGCAACCAATTTGGTTGATGCAATGAATGAAACACTTTCTATTGCTACATCTACTGCAGGTTGGACAATTACTGACAGTTCTGCAACATCTCAAATTATTGGAGGTGGTGAAACTTTAACTGTTAATGGAACAACAAATCAAATTACTGCTGTGGTTAGCGGTCCTGATACTTTAACAATTGGATTGCCAAGTGATGTAACTGTTACAGGTGAATTTACTGCACAAGGAACTGGTATACATTCATTAGGAACTATTCAAGTTGCTGGTAATACAATTAGTTCTTCAAATGCAGCTGCAATTACTGTTGATGATAATTTAACTCTTTCTGCTGGTAAAACATTGACAGCAGATAATATTACATCTTCAGCAGCATTTGTAAATTTTGGCGCAAAAAATTTATCAACAGATGGTCACTATTACACAGCAACTGGTTCAAATTCAGGATTAGTATTTGAAGGTGCTACAGCAGATGGTTTTGAAACGTCTGTTTATGCAATTGACCCAACAGCTGATAGAGTAGTAGCGATACCAGATGAAAATGGTACAATTGTAACCACAGGAAGTTCGGGTGTTGTTACAAGTACAATGATTGCAAATGGCACAATTTCTACAGACGATATAGCTGACAATCAAATATCAGAAGCTAAAATAGCTGATGACGCAATAGGACAAGATCAACTTAAAAACGTTGTTACACTACAGATTTTAGACTCATCAGGTGTGGTTGTAAAAACATTATATGGTGCAGGTACTTAGGAGTAATAATGGCAGTAAGAAAACCTTTATATTATGTAAGTAATAATTTGAGAGAAATGACAACTGCAATGGTAACTGAAATAGTTAAACAAGCAGTTTATCAATATTCATTAAATCCAGGTGTAACTTTAAGTGTTGTTAGTAGTGGTGGTACATTATCTGCTATGTCAGATACAAGATTACAAGCTGGTGCAGCTACAACAGACGTTACAGACTTTGACACTGCTAGTGAAACACCTGACGTATCAACAGTTACAGTTACTTACGACAAAGTAAGTCATTCAAACGCCAGTGTATCTCCAACCTCAGATACAGGAAAAACATGGCCTGTGTATTATAACGCAAGTGGTCAAATTCAAGCGATGTCTTTAACAGATGTAAAAGATACATTTTTACATCCTGCAATAGATTTATTAGCTTCAGGTTCAACTGGTACAGATCAAGGTGGAACTTATCATGTTAGTGCATCCAATAGTGTGTCAGGTTCAACGTTAGTTTCATCAACTCCTATATTTACAGATACAAGAGCAGATGCAGCTGCTTATACAGCAAGTGGTATTGGTGAAACACAAGATCAACCAATAACTATAACCAATTATTATTTACATAAAATAGCAGGAACAAACACTAGTTTTACAGCTCCATATTTTATAGATTCAAACAACAATATAAAAGAATATACAGACGCAGATTTTCAATCTCTATTACAAGAATGGATGAGATATACATCAGTTTCATCAGTTGATGGATATGCTCTAAGTTATAATATAGGTACTTCAGGTTCAGGTAATACTAGAGGAACAGGTATGGTTGATACTAAATTAAACAGTTCAACTTATGCTACATTACAAGTTAATACAGACGATTATAGAACACAAGAGTTTCCTTCAGGATCTGCTGTGGCTCAAAATACTTATTATTTAAGAATACTTAAATCTTAGATAAATAAGATTATATTATGAATATATTATTAACAGGCCATAAAGGCTTTATTGGAAATGCTGTATATACATACCTTCAATCAAAAGGTCATACAATTATTCCCATAGATAAACTTACAGGACACGATATTTTATCCTGTGATTTTCCACACAATATAGAAACAGTTATACATTTGGCAGGCCTGTCGGGTGTGAGAGATAGTTTAAACAATCCAACAAATTATTGGAAAACAAATGTTATAGGAAGTCAACGTATATTTGATTTCTATAAAAGGAAAAGAATTATCTATGCTAGTAGTTCTACTGCATATGAACCTTGGAGAAACCCATATGCAATGAGTAAATATGGTATGGAACAACTAGAGCATCCTAACAGTTTAGGTTTAAGGTTTACAACTGTCTATGGACCAAATGCTAGAAAAAATATGTTAATACCTAAAATAATAAGAAATGATGTACAATATTTAAATGTAAACCATGCAAGAGATTTTATACATATTGATGATGTAATATCAGCAATTTATACGGTTTTACATAATAATGTAAGAGGTGTCATAGATGTTGGAACAGGAAAGTCAAATAAACTTGTTGATATTGCTGAGTATTTTAAAATAGATTACGAATCTAAAATGGCTGATGAAACTGAAAGATTGCATAACACTGCTGATATATCCATACTAAATAATCTTGGATGGCACGCTAAAATGAATTTATATAATTACATAGAGGAGAATAAAAATGTTCAATAAAGATAATTTTATCGAAGCGTCTTTTATAGATAATGAAAGACAAAATATAGAAATTTTAACAAAAAGTGAAGACGGTAAAACTGTGATACCTACTGTTATACCATATGATGAAAATAATGATATGTTCAAAGAATTGATGACTATTAAAACAATAGATCAATTACATGAAGATACACATAATAAGAAAAAAGAAGAAGGCAGATTATTTAAAGAAGAAATGCTTAGAATTGCTAAACAAGATGGTATTATTGGTATGGAATTAAACGGAGATAAATATTTTTCTAATATTGTTGACGCTGTAATAAAAAAACAAGATGACGAAGACCATTTATTTGCATTAAAAATTGCCGTATTTGAAAATATAAAACAAATTAGTGAGTCGGATGATGTAGAAGGCAAAAAGAAAATACGACAAGCAAAAAATAAAATTGAATTGTTTAGAGCCGTTTTTGATATGATTGAGTAACATGAATGAATATAGTATGTACAGGTAAACCTGGTGATGGATTATTAAGATATAGTTATGAACATTGTTGTTACTTAAATAAATTAGGTATAAAAAGTTGTGTAATTATTATACCTCATCCTGATTTTACAAAAGAAGATTACACAAAATCCTTAAAAGACCAATATAAGACATATGAAAATGTGGTGTTTGATGATTACACACCAGCCTCTAGTGAAATAACATTTGTTTTAGGTAGAAGTATGATTACTTTGCCATACCTAGACAGACACAAATACACGCAAAACCAACTTTTAACTCTACGATTATTATTTAAGAATAACATTGTAGCAGTCTATTCAGAAAACCACCCTATAGATTACCCATTAGCATTAGAGTATTTTAAACCTAAAAAGGTTTATGACTTATGCGACCATGATGTTTATCCTAACGGTGTCGGTATTCAGTATGAAAAAATAATTAACTTTGATGAATATAAACCTATTGTAAATGATATACAATATAAACATTTATTCTTAGGTACAAATGAGATATATTATAAAGAGATTGAAAAACATATTGACAAATATCCAGACCATGGTATTGTTACATACAACAAAAAGTGGATTAATCCTAAATTAAACAATCTATTTGCACCTATTAAAAATATATTAGGTAAGTTTGAAACATATGTATATACAAAGCCTAATTTTGACCCAGCGCCTAGACTATTTGTTGAGTTTAAATGGTTAGGTAAAAATGTAGAGTACGTTAGAGATAAGAATATACAAGATGGTGGTATGGTTTATTGGAACAGGCCTAAACCTACTAAAGAGATATATTTAAAAAATATAAATATACTTGTTGAATTAATAAAAAAATTATGATTTTAAAATACGGAAACCAAACAGTTAATTTATATAGTAATCTAAAAGATTTACTTGACAAGTCAGAATATAAAGAAAGAGCTATTGATAAAGTTGACTATGATGATAATTTTTTACCAAAACGTATTGTAATATCATTATCTGGTGGTTGTGACTCTGCAACAATTTTTTATTTAACTGCTAAATATTTTCCTAATATTGAAATATACCCTTTAACATGTAGAGATGTAAATGCTCCGAAAGACGCTGACGCAGCCATTGAAATATCTAAATTTATTAAGAACCGTTTTCCTCATTCAAAGATTAATGATATTAAAGTTGGTTCGTATAATGATTTAGACGTTAGTTTTCATTCAGAAGCAAAAAAACGTATTGAGGGTATAACTCGATACAATAATAATACATTGACGCAAATGTCAAAAATGATTCAGATAGACAGTAACAACAATAATTATATGAATAGTTTGAATAAACCATTAAGAGTTGATGGTATGACTGCTAATCCACCATTAGATGTAAGAATGAGTTTTGCAGATATGATGAAAAAAAATCATCCTAACCGTAATTTTGGTGAGTATGAAATTAATCGAGTGCAAGGTGAAGTTAGGCGTGATGTACATAACAAGCCAGAATTAATATATGATTTGTATAAACCTTTTCTAAATGTAAACAAAAAATTTGTTGCTGGTGTATTTAAAGAAAATAATTTAATGAATAACTTATATCCTCTTACACGATCATGTGTAGGTGGTAAAAAACAGACAAACAATTTTACAGAATGGTGTTGGCAATGTTTTTGGTGTTATGAAAAAGATTGGGCATTTAATGAAGTATCTGATAGTTAGTGGAGATAGTAATACCGATCATAATTTTAGGTCTGTATCTCATCCAGATAAAGATTTTAGTTACAAAAAGTGGCCTGAATTATTAGCAGAAAAATTAGGTATGAAATGTATCAATTTGGCGAATTGTGGTTCAGGTAATGAATATATCTATATATCTTTAAGAAATGAAATAGTTAACATAAAGGATAAAAGTCAAATTGGTTTAGTTATAGCAGCTTGGTCTCAATCACCTAGAAAAGATTACAAAGAAGGAACATATTGGACATCTTTAAGAATTGATCCTCATGGTAATCTACCATTTTGGATTGAAAAGTCTTTAGGACATTATTTGGATTTTCAAATACTATGTGAAAGATATGATTTACCCTATGTTCAATTTCAAATGATAGAACTTTATGAGCATTATTTACAAGGTTTATGGCCTAGTGAAAAAGAAGTCTATGAAGGAGCAGATCCTAATGTTCAAAGTAAATATCCAGGTAATAAAATAAAAGATGAAAAGAAAATACTGGAAATTATAATGAAATATGAAAGCAAATTAGATACATCTAAATTTATGGGATGGCCTCCAGTTAAAAAATTAGGAGGATGGAGATTTAAAGATCAACTCGATTTATGGTCTGATAGAAACTCACCAAGAAGAATATCTACTACAGATAACCACCCGAATGAATTAGGACATATTGCTATTTGTGATAAAATAAATGTGTTACTACAAGAATATAATATAATAGGAAAAAATAATGGATAGTTGGCATAAAGATTATTTACTAAACAAAGAAGAATATCTAAAACTTTTTGATGTTACCATGCAAAAACAACAAGAAACTAATGTTGAATTTTTAGAAAAAAGTCTTGTTAAATTAACAAGAAGAAAGTATGCTATAGCATGTAATAATGGGACAGACGCTTTACACTTTTCATTAATAAGTTTAGGTATCAAGCCAGGTGATGAAGTTATTACAACAAACTTTTCTTGGATATCTACTGCCTCATGCATATCAATGGTTGGTGCTACTCCTGTATTTTGTGACATAGATATATCATCATATCATTTATCACTTGATAGTATAAAAAATATGTATTCAGATAAGACAAGAGCAATTGTATACCCTCATTTATTTGGTAACATGTCAGAAACAAAACACATAATAGAATTTTGTAAAGAAAAAAATATAGCATTTATAGAAGACGCTGCTCAATCATTAGGTGCTAGCTTAAATGATGTTAAGGCGGGTACAATAGGTGATATTAGCACATTAAGTTTTAATGCAAACAAAGTAATTGCTGGTATCTCAGGTGGTGGTGCTGTATTGACAGATAATAAAGAATACGCTGATATAATCAGAAAAATAAGAAAACATGGTGACAATGAAATTTTAGGTTACAACTCTAAAATGTTATTAATGAATGCCACTTTTATAGATCATAGATTAAAAAAAATAAATGAGTATCAAACAAAAAGACAAACAATTGCTAAAAAATATGATGAACAATTAAAAGATTATGTTGTTGTTCAACCAACAACAAATGGTCTTAATCATAATTATCACAAATATGTTATAAGATTACCAAATAAAGAAATTAGAAATGAGTTAAAAGATAAACTTAAAGCAAAGGTTCATTACGACACACCTTTATCAGAAAATGTCATGTATAAAAATATCTATTATAGAAAAGATAGTATGTTTAATTCTAAAACAGTATGTGATACTATATTGACGTTACCCATAGATCCTTTTATGACAGACGCTGAAATTAATAAAGTTGTTAATATAATTTTGATTGTGTTAAAACACGAAGAAACTAAATTTTTAAAAAACATGAAGAAATTGATAGGTGATGATTATATTGATGAAAATTTATTGGGTGAAACCACTGAGCCAATTTATGACTATATAATAGAGAAATGTTTTCAAACACCTAGTTATACCGAAGAAGTGACATTTAAAAATACTAAAAAATTAAAGATTGCGTTTAATAAATTTTATGAAAAGCTTAGAAGAAATACAAAATGATTATTTAGCCATAGATTTTTTTCTATCTATGTCATGTAATAAAAATTGCCATTATTGTACTAGTTACACTTTAGAAATGCGTAACTTGACAGTAGATATAGATTTCTTAAAAAAGACGTTAGAGTTCCTAAAAGATTATAAAGTTAGAGTTAATCTATTAGGTGGTGAGCCTGGTTTAATTAAAAATTTAAATGAAGTAATTAATGAGATTAAAAAAAATCCTAATTTTGTTTGTTCCGTATTATCTAATTCATTTATAAGAAAAAGATATCCTCATATATTAGAAGACAAAGATATACTTTATGTCGAACACAATATATTAGATTGGTATGAACATGAGGTAACTAAACTAGGTAACTTTGATTTTATTCCTGAAAATGATATGAATAACTATAACGTAGTTGTTAAAACACCGAATTATTATGCCTATAATCATAAATATCCTGAAATAGTAAAAAAACTAGATCATAAAAATACAATGTGGAAAGCATTTAATGGTAGATCAAAAGAATTTACAGATGTATTACAAGCCGCCGAAATAGATCGTAAAATGTGTGCAGCCTTTCCTATGGTTCCAGTTATAGACTTTGAAAAGAAACATATTGTACATTGTAGTAAGAAATTTGCTAACAATACTGAACTATCTAAAACCTTTGACCTAACGCAGGAGAACGTAGATAAAATGATGAACTTTAGATTGTTCAAATATGAGAACTATTGCAAAACCTGTACTGAATGGGTGCAACCTAAAGGTCATTTTCCAATGAGAAAGTATGCTAGGTTATTAAATGATTGAAAACGTATATAAAAAAAGAAAACATATTCTTTCTTTTGACGAAACTATTATTCCAGATAAGAATTTAATAAATTCACTTTTAAAAAAGACATGGAAACTTACTCCATCTAAAAATCAATTTATGTCATATACAGTAAATGTTATAGGTCCTGAACATAAATCTTATAAAAAATCTATTTACGATATATGTACAATGAATGAATCTGATACAAATAATAATAATAAAATTATTGATAAACCTAGATTCAATGAAAATTTAATGTGTTTACTAAACGCACCATACACATTAATTTTTACAAATAGATATGAAGATAAACCAAATAAAGAACAAAGTTATTTAATAAGTAGGGGTGTTTATTATGAAGCTGCCGACAAAGATAATTTTGAAAAAAATATGACAACTAACTTAATAGAGGTGGGCATGTTTTCTAAAATATTAACAGGTTTATGTTTAGAAAATAATTTAGATGTTTCATATACAAAATGTTTTAAAAGTGATTATAGAGAATGGCAAAAAACTATGCCTTTTATTAGAACAAGTCCATTACTGATAATGACAATTGGAAAAGGAAAAAAAGCTAAAAAACCAAAAACTTATAAAGGTGAAGTAACTGATTTAAGACCAGATTTTGAAAGAATAGTCGAGTGGATATGATAAATGTAATAATATTAATTGATTTTAAAGGTCACCCAATATTAGCTAGCGAATATGTAAATAGTTTGAGATATAGTGCTTTACAACAAATTACCGAAAATCATAATATTGACAGAGAAAAATGTATAATTTTATCAATTGGAAATTCTGGTGGTGATAAAAAATTAAATGAAATAAGAGAAATCGCTTTACTTAATAAATTTAAATGGTTAATAATTGAAAATCCTGATACAACGGTTAATGATATTGAACATTTATTGATGAAAAAATTTAACCTTATAATAAACAAAGATAATACAAGAATAATATTAGGTGGTTGTAACACTTCAGGTTGTGTGTTAAAAACAAAAAACATAAGCATTAAAGATTTTGGATTAAAAAAATATGAGACTCTAGTACCATTGCAGCTGTGTGCTGAATATGAATGTTCAGGTATTAATGATATAGAAAAAAATATGAAAGCATTTTCCAGATTATTTAATTATGTTCAAAAAAATAAGTTTGAAACAATTGTTACCGTAGAAGATATTACACAAATAGTAAAATATATTAAAAAAAATAATGTTATGAAGGAGAAAATATGATAGAAGACTCATTAAAGAATAGAAAACATGTCGTAGATTATGATACTGAAATAATACCAAAAATAACAGAAATAAAAGAAATACTTAAAATTGGTTATTCATTAGTAACATCAAAACAAAAAGCTTATCCTTATCAAACTTTTGTTTTAGGACCAAATGCCGATCGTAGTAAAAAAATATGGAATCTATGTGAAGGAAATAAAATCAATACTGATGTAGCAAAACTTGGAGAGGCTGGAAAAGCATATAGATCAAATCCAGGATTATATCATATGTATTCAGCACCTTATACTTTAATAACAACACCAAGAGTTGCACCACCTAATGCATTTCATAAACAAGCATTTAAATCAACAAATTCTTTTTGGGAATTAGACAATCCTATGTTTGTTGATAAAAATAATAGAGAGTCCTGTGCTATAGAAATAGGAATGTTAGCAAAAACAATAACTGGGGCAGTTTTAGATAGAGGTTGGGATACTTCATACAATATTTGTTTTCCATCTAATATAAAAGCTTGGAAAGATTTTCCTTTTATAAAATTTTATCCTGCATTAATTCAAACAATAGGTAAAGGAAAAAAATATCAATGGGAATATAGAAAAAATGGATCAATAGATTTAAAATTAGATACTGATCCTCCTTTTGAAGATATATTTAAATTTATAGATGAGGAAAATAATGAGTAAAAAATATAATGAGTTAGACCCAAAGTGTTTTGATCGAAGACAATACAATTACGGTTTTACTAATAGAGGTGAATTAATACCATGTTGTTGGTTAGATAACCAAAATAATAGAAAAGATAAAAATTATCAAAAACTTTTAGCTGTAAGTAATATTAAAGAACATGATAGTATAGAAGATATACTATTACAACCAGAATGGATTGAGTTTAATAAAAATTTAGCAAAAGGAAAAGGGTTTCCTGAGTGTCACAAAATATGTAAAAAGGAAGCAAAGTTTCAAAGACAAACAATATACGAACCTGGTTATAAAAAAAGAGTAAGAGAAACATAATATGAATACTTTATTTAATAGAAGAGGTATAAACATTGATATCACACATAGATGTCCATTAGAATGTAAAAGATGTCAAAGATTTACTTCATTTACAAGTAAAGGCCTAAAGGTCCCTGGCGAAGACATATCTATAGAAGATTTTGAAAAAGTGCTTAACTTTTTTAATCATATAAATTTTTGTGGTCAGGTATCTGATCCTGTTCACCACCCAAAATTTATACAATTACTAGAAATGATATATGCAAGAAAAAATCATACAACTAGTGTTCATCATGCGTCAGCAGCTAAACCTTTAAAATGGTATCCTAAAGCCTTTGAAGCAAATCCAAGAGCTCAATGGTGGTTTGGTATTGATGGTTTTCCTAAAGATAGTCATAAGTATAGAACTAACCAAGACGGTGAAAAATTATTTGAAATAATGAAAGATAGTGTCAAGTATCTGAAAAATACACCAATATGGCAATTTATTGTATTCAACTTTAACGAAAATGATATTGAAGCATGTAGAGATATAGCAAACGATATAGGCGTTAAGTTTATAGTAATCAATTCATCAAGGTGGATGGGTGAAAATGATCCTTTGAAACCAACTAATAAAAATTATAGTTTACAAAGAACTCAAGGTGAAAAGGAATATAGTTTGTATAGAACATTATAATGAAAATATTTTCAGTAGCACTAAACTTACATGATCATAATACATATGATGGTGTATGGCACAATCAACGAGAAAGAGAAACTAGATTTAAACACAATCTACCTTATCATGCTGAAGCATATGCTCATCAATCAGACATTTTAAATCCAACAGACTATCGTTTAAATGGAGAGTTTGTAAAAGAGTATTTTAAAAAGAAAGAAGATGTGTTAGCATTTACCTATACATATGGTGGTGTAAGAATGTGTAAGAATATTTTACCACAAGACGTATTTGATTATGAACCTAAAAAACTATTTGATTATTATTTTAAAGACGGCATTTACTACATAGACCATCATCAATCACATGCCACATATGCCTTTCTCAATTCTGGTTTTAAACAATCTGATATACTTGCAATTGATGGTATTGGTTCAAAATATAGATGTGTATTTTTTGATAAAGACCAAAATCTAATAGATTTGTCTGATAAATTGCCTATTGGTTGGTTATGGAATCATATGTCAAACTTAACAGGCTTTGGCACACTTGGTGCAAGTAAACTTATGGGTAAAGTAGGATATGGAAAATATAGTGAATATTATTATAATGTATTTGAAACTATATTTGATGGACCTATTACTGAAAAGAAACAAAAACATTTTGCACATATAAATTTAGATAATATAAATGATTTAGCATTTACATTACAAAAATTTACGATAGACAAAATAAAAAAACACGTCTATCCATTAAAGAGTTGCGATAATCTATGTATTGCAGGCGGTGTTGCTTATAACGGTTATATGAATGAAGAATTTACTAAACATTATGAAAACGTATTTGTACCACCAGCTGTAGGTGATGAAGGACAGGCAATTGGCACATATCAACACGCTGATTATACATTAAATAATAATATACATATATCAAAAACTTTTGCAGGTAAAAATTATGAATATATTGGTAATGAAAAAGTTAATTACAAAAAAGTTGCACAGGCCATTGCAGACGGTAAAATAGTTGGTTGGTTTCAAGGCAAATCAGAAAGTGGTAATCGTGCATTAGGTAATAGAAGTATATTGGCCGATCCTCGCAATCCAAATATTAAATCTATAATTAATGACACTATAAAAATGAGAGAAGACTTTAGACCATTTGCACCTGCTGTGTTAGAAGAACATTACAAAGAATATTTTGATACGAGATTGCCTAGTCCATATATGAGTAGAATATGTAAAGTTAAATCTGACAAAGTGCCAGGAATCACACACGTTGATGGTACTGCTAGAATACAAACTGTTAATAAAAAATTTAACGAAAAATTTTATAATATTATAAAAGAGTTTTATAAAATAACAGGAATACCTATGTTATTAAATACAAGTTTTAATTGTCAGGAACCTATTGTAGAAACACCTGAACAAGCTATTAGAACATTTAAAAGAACATCTTTAGATATGTTAGTTATAAATGATTGGGTTTTGAGAAAATGATAGACGAAAAAATACTAAAAAATATTATATCAAATCTAATATCTTCTTCTATGAGAGAAGTTAGAGAAGATACACAATTATTAGATTCTTTTAGCCCTAATCAATTTCTTTCTAAACTAAATTTAATTAATCATATTAGAAGTCTTAATATTTTAAATAAAAATTCTGAAATTGTTATATTCGGTGGTTGGTATGGTAGTATATTGATACCTGCTTTTTATAATGAAGTTAAAAAAATCACTTTGATTGATAAAGACAATAAAGTTATTAGCAGAGCTAAACATAATTTATTTAAAGACACGGATGTTGAGTTTATATGTGATGATATATTTGAAAATTTTAGAAACCAATATGAAACTACTAATTTATTCATAAACACATCTTGCGAACATATGAAACCAATGAAAGAATGGGGACCTGCACCTCAATATAAAAATCCTTGGTGGGATAGAGTATCGCCAGCTTACTTTGCCTTTCAATCAAATGCAATGTTTGATATTCCAACTCATATTAATTGTGTAAAAAATATTGAAGAATTTAAAAAACAATTACCAGATAGAGCTGAAGTATTAATAGAAGATGAAATACCTGATGAAAGAGGTACTAGATTTACATTAGTAGGTAAGATATGAAACGAGTAATCTATAGTCTGTATGTTGATATACCAGCTAAAGAACACTTTGGCGTTTCTAAGAACAAACATGATACAATAGATAAAGCAAATGTAACAATCAATGCATTTAAAAATCACTATGATAGGTTGATTGACACTAAAATTACATATGCTGAGTATTGTGAGGCAGACTTTGTAATGTTTGAGTATGATGACCAATATAAAACATTTGAACGAAACTTCTCAAAAGATTATCCTGATTTTACTGGTTATGAAATAATAAATTTTTATAAGATACATTTACTGTATGAGTTATCTAAGAAGTATGATGAGGTTTTGTACCTAGATTTTGATGTCATACCATTTACAAGTGAATCATTTTTTAATTCTTGGGATTTATCAAAAGGTATTTGTGTGTATAGTAATAATGATAATGTAATTAAAAATGTAAGAGTAAATCATAGTATTAGAAGTCCATCAGCAAAGTATTATAATTGTCAGGCTATGTTAGTAGAACATGGTTTAAATCCTAAGAATGATGTTATCAACACAGGTATTATTGGTGCAAGAAAAGAAGATATACAAAAATTAGATTTTTTCGGTAAATTTAAAGATACAATTGATTTAATGACAGAGTTACGAAATGATACAAGTGGTTTATATCCTCAAAATATTATTGATATGTTTAGATATGATAATGAAACAATCTTTTCATTTAAAAGAGAAGTTAACAATATAGAGATACAATGGCTTGACGACAAGTGGCATTACTTTTTAGATAAACAAAAATTTATTCCTAAAGATACAAAACTAGTACATTGTATTTGCAAAGACTTTGATTTAGTCTGGAGAAACTATGCTTAAGATATGTACTGTATATTTTGATGGTTTTTATACACCAGATTATGTAAGTAAATTATATAGAAGTTTAAAAAGAAACTCTACGATACCGTTTGAGTTTGTATGTTTAAGCGATACAGATGTCGAAGCTGATGTTATATTACCGTTTAATCATCATAGTGATATAAAGAAACATTGGCACAAATTAAAATACTTTAGTCCACAATTTGCATATCAAAAACCTGGTGATGACATTATTATTATGGATATTGACCAAGTAATTATAGGCAATGTTGATGACCTTTTAAGTTTTCCTGTACAAGAGAATGAGTTAATATCATATTGTCCATGGTGGAGTAATAAATTAAAACTACAAGGTGGATTTTATAAGTTTAAATCGGGCAGCTTAAAGCAAATATGGGACGACTTTTCTTTAAATCCAGAATATTGGCAAATGTATTATTATAATAAAGGTGATGTACATTACAAATATTATGGTGAACAAAACTATGTTAATTGGAAAGTACAAGAACATAAAATCAAACTAACTACAACACCTAAACAATGGTTAGGTAAATATACAAATGACCTTAAAGAAAATATAGAGTTAAATAAAATATATTCTAAAAAGTGTAACACAGACTATATGATATTAGATAAACCACATAAATATATAAAAGTTTTACATTTTACTGGACCTGGTAAAACAATACACGAACACAATCAACCTTTTATAAAGGAGAATTGGAAGTAATGGACGAGTGGCAAAAAAATGAGAATAATTTGTTGTAAGTTTGGTAATAAGTTTACTGATTGGCATGTTGATAACTTAAAACATATGATAGACGAATATTCTGGTCTAAAGTATGATAGTTTTGAAGTTATAGAAGATGACCTATATGGTAATTGGTTTAACAAGTTTCAAATGTATGATAGATTTAGAGATGGTGAAAATCTATACTTTGATTTAGATATGATAATACATGATAAGTTGCCTGATTTAATTAGAAAAAACTTTACATTATTAGATGATACATGGTGGAGAGAACCTGCTCACACTCCTTTAAATTCATCTATTGTATCATGGACAGGTGATGTATCTTATATATGGGATAAATTTAATAAAAATGCTGATTATTATTTACATACATATACAAGAGGTAGTGATGAATGGTATTATAAAAATATTAAATATGAAACTTATGATGAAGTTTGTCCTTCAATAAAAGATTACATCTATTTAAAACCACCAATAGGTAGTATATGTACTTTAGGTCAAATGCACCATCTACAAGAAAAAGGTTGGACAGGTTGGTACAGCGATTATTTTTTAAAAAGATAGTATAATGAATGATGATGATAAAGCACTATTACGTTTGAATACAATGTCTGATTGGATTGAATTAGATCCAGGTTTTAAGAAAGACAAACTATTAGAAGAATTAAAACCTTTCGAGAATGATTGGAAAAAATATAATCCAAAAAAACCTAACAATCGTTATGGTTTGAGTGTGACTAGTATAGACGGTGGCCTTCATGGTATTCCTGACTTGACAAGTTTA
>Ga0255772_10002826_pt1 | contig 16851 bp, 23 predicted proteins | sample 071ome_34_FD_179970 | JGI IMG/M metagenome (GOLD analysis project Ga0255772, IMG submission 179970) | Coastal salt marsh microbial communities from the Groves Creek Marsh, Skidaway Island, Georgia - 071411BT metaG (version 2) | ecosystem: Environmental > Aquatic > Marine > Intertidal zone >...
AGCGGCGATGAAGAGAACCTACCACTTCGGAATGTAGCTCAGTTTGGTAGAGCACTGCTTTTGGGAAGCAGGGGTCGCAGGTTCGAATCCTGTCATTCCGATTGCCAGTTTCCTTGCTGGCACCTTGACTACATATAGTCAAGACCTTATAATACAAGGGTAAACCAAACACAACAATGGCACTGACTGAAAAATTTAAGAAAGACATCAGCACTCTCCGTGCTGCTGCTAATGGCGAAATTTTCCTTGATGTAAAGAATCCGAAACTTTTCAAAAAGGTGCGCCGCTTCTACGAAAACAATGGAGTGGTGTTTTCAGGTGAACCGCTAGATGATTATGAAATGTTGATGGAACAGATTTACGCTGATCTTGAAACTGTTGAGGTTGCATGATGAAAGTGGTGAAAAAACCCACCGTTCTTCTTGAACGGTTCCCTTATCGTTATATTCAAGTCGGCAAATTGGAAATCAATGGTATGCCCGATTGTCGCATTCAAAAAGTAGATGCATACACGGGTCGATATCGTGATATGTATCTTTGTGATAATGAAATGCAGTTGCTAACTGCTATGGAAGATCATGACTATACATGTTGGTTGGACCCTGATGGTGTTCCTGCCTATAGAAAAGATGATGTGGAATCTCCATATCAAGTCGCGGAGTGACTCAAAACCTGCCCTGGTCGGGATGGTCAACAGACCCTCGCGTTTCCTAGTTCGTAAAACTAGGTGGTGGAGTCATTAGACCCTCTTTGGTTTCTTGCTTCCTAAAAGCAAGTGGTGCGGATGGGGTAACTCCCGCCTAGGATTTAGTTATTACCTAGTTAAAAAAATAACTTGGCGTGCATGAAAAGACCTAATGGGGCGGTTGCATAAACCGTCCTTTTTTAGTATAATGGTAAAAAATAAACTGTTTAATGAAAGTCGCTTTAATTACTGGTATCACTGGACAAGACGGTTCGTATCTGGCAGAACTGCTTCTTGAAAAGGGATATGAGGTGCATGGTATTGTAAGGCGTTCGTCTCTTATTAATACTCATCGTATTGACCACATCTATGAGAATTCCAATCTTACACTTCATTATGGTGATCTGACTGATGCTACTAATATCATTGGTGTTATCAAGAAGGTAGAACCCGATGAAATATATAATCTAGGTGCTCAAAGTCATGTAAAAGTTTCATTTGAAACTCCTGAGTATACTGGTAATGTTGATGGACTTGGAACTCTTCGTATTCTGGAAGCAGTTCGTCTTTTGGGAATGGAAGATAAGGTTCGTATCTATCAAGCATCTACCAGTGAATTGTATGGATTAGTTCAAGAAGTTCCTCAACGAGAAACCACTCCTTTCTATCCACGCTCACCATACGGTGTTGCTAAACTCTATGGATATTGGATTGTCAAAAACTATCGAGAGTCCTATGGATTACATGCAAGTTCTGGAATACTTTTCAATCATGAAAGCCCCCGCCGCGGAGAAACGTTTGTTACCCGTAAAATTACCAGAGGATTGTCCCGCATTTCAGTTGGGGAACAAGACGTACTATCTCTCGGAAACCTTGATGCACGAAGGGATTGGGGACATGCAAAAGACTTTGTAAAAGCAATGTGGTTGATGCTTCAACAAGATGAACCAGATGATTATGTGATTGCTACTGGTGTTCAATATTCTGTTCGCGATTTTGTTGATGCTGCAGCACCCTACTTTGGTATGAAGATTGAATGGATGGGTGAAGGTTTGAATGAAGTCGGATATGATTGGAATACTAAGAGACCAGTTATCAAGGTAGACCCTAAATATTTTCGACCCGCTGAAGTTGAATCTTTATTGGGTGATGCCACAAAGGCAAAAGAAAAACTGGGTTGGGAACCTAAAATTTCTTTTACAGAATTAGTTGAGGACATGGTGCTTTATGGACAGTGAGAGTCGCGTTTATGTTGCTGGAAACACAGGTCTTGTGGGTTCCGCAATCGTTCGTATGCTTCATCGAAAAGGATATACGAACATTCTTTCAACACCTTCAAGTCATTTTGACTTGCGAAGACAAGATGATGTTGAAAGGTTCTTCAAGAATAATGAACCTGAATACGTCTATCTTGCTGCTGCAAAGGTTGGTGGTATTGGTGCAAACAAAGATTATCCTGGACATTTCATCTATGATAATCTGATGATTCAGTCAAACATCATTCACGCTGCAAGAAAGTTTGGTGTTAAGAAACTTCTCTTCCTGGGTTCTTCATGCATCTATCCCAAGATGTGTGAGCAACCAATCAAAGAAGAGTATCTGATGACAGGTCCTCTAGAACCTACGAACGATGCTTATGCGATTGCTAAGATTGCAGGCATCAAGATGTGTCAGGCATATCGTAAGCAATATGGATTCAATGCAATCTCTTTGATGCCTACGAATCTGTATGGTCCTAATGATAACTTTGACCTTGAAACATCGCACGTTCTTCCTGCATTGATTAGAAAGTTTCATGAGGCGAACGATGAAGTTATCCTTTGGGGTGATGGGTCAGCAATGCGAGAATTTCTTCACGTTGATGATCTCGCAGAAGCGTGCTTTACTTGTATGCTTAAGTATAATGAACCAGAACCAATTAACGTTGGAACTGGTGAAGATGTGACCATTAAAGAACTTGCAGAAATCATTGGTGATGTTGTTGGGTATAGAGGTAAAATGATTTGGGATACATCAAAACCAAATGGTACTCCACGCAAAGTTTTAAATGTAGATAAAATCAAATCGCTTGGGTGGGAACCGAAGATTGATTTGATGGAAGGTATTAAATCAACTTACGAATGGTATAATGATTTCGTTCAATAATCTTGGCAATCTTGGTAGACTTGCCAATCAAATGTTTCAATATGCTTCTCTGAAGGGAATTGCAAAGAATCGCGGATATGACTTTGCAATTCCTCCAAGGGAAGTTTTTGGGCAGATTGATGTAAATGTAAAAAATTCTGACCTTATATTATATGATGTTTTTGATTTAGAGGTACAGAATCGGCAGGGAGTCTATCGCCAACCTACAATTCAAGAAAGAACTCATCATTTTGATGAGGAGTTATATAATACTTGTCCAGATAATATAGATCTTCTTGGATATTTTCAAACAGAAAAATATTTCAAAGATATTGAAGATGAAATTAGGGAGGATTTCACATTTAAGAAAGATTTGCTAGAAACCTGTAAAGGATTTATTGATCAGGATATGATATCACTTCATATTCGGAGAGGTGATTATGTAGTCAATCCAAATCATCCCACGCAAACAATGGAATATTATGAGGAAGGACTTTCTAGATTTCCAGAATTACCTGTTGTTGTATTTTCGGATGATTCTGAATGGTGTAAAGAGCAAGAATTATTTTCCAGTGACAGATTTATGATTGCTGAAGGTAACTCAACTGATTGTGATTTATGTTTGATGACTCTATGTAAGTATCATATCATTGCCAATAGTTCTTATAGTTGGTGGGGTGCTTGGTTAGCGGATAGTAATAAAGTTATTGCACCTAAAAACTGGTTTGGTGGTGAGTGTGTAAATAAAGAAACCAAAGACATGTATTGTGAAGGATGGGAAGTATTATGAAAAATATATTCTTATGCACTGGCGCAGATACAAATTATTTTTCGACAAAAATTTTTAATGATTGTCTAGAAAGTTATTCTAGCAATACTGAAAAAGTTCAGAAATATGTTTTTCTGGTCGATGATGTCAATGTAGATGTCAACACTTATGGCATCACTAAAAAATATATTCCTTGGGAAGATATCAAAGCAAAAAATTCAAATAGATGTATACAGCATGGTGAGTTTGTAAATTTCTTTCCGGAGTGTGATGATGAAGATATTATCATCTTTACCGATGGAGATATTATTCTTCAAAGGGAGTTCTCTGACAAAGAACTTGAAATGATTAGAAGTCTTCCAGAAAATACTTTCCTTGCAAATTTTAATTACAAACTAAATTCATCACTTGAAGATATCAAAGACCCTGGAACTTTTGGTAGAATATGTGACTTCTTAAAAAGCAGATATGATATTGAACCAGGAGAAATAAAAAACTATAAGGAGATGAATACTGGTGTCTTGATTGGTAGAAAGAGAGACTTTAAAACTCTTTCGGATTTGTACGCAGAAACTCATCAGGAACTTCAATCAATCATTAATCACTTTTGTTATCAGCAATATTTGATTAATGTTATCATCGGTAAGTATTTTAATTACATACCTTTAGACTATAGTTTTCATTCTCATGCACACCACTCTATTAGAAATGGAGATGAATCATATTCTTATGATACACTTCACAACTGTGGAGTTCCATCAAGATTAATTCTTGATGATGGAAATTATTTTTATAAGGACAAAATAATCCTCTTTGCACACAAATTACATCAATATAGGTATTGATAATGTCTCTTACAAAATCAATTGTTCTGAGTAGATACAGTGAAAACGTTGGATGGATATCTGACTTTGATGAAGAGGGAATCGATATCTACATCTATAATAAGGGAAATACAAGTCCTGGTGTAAAATCAAAGAATATAAAAGTAATCAATAGACCTAATCTTGGTAGAGAATCTGAATCATTTTTGTATCACATTGTTGAAAATTATGATAATCTTTCTGACCTAATTGTTTTTACACAAGCATGGCCATTTGATAATATCCCATCTTTCTTTGATTATATTGATAATGATTTGATGTTACAAGATGCTGAGAACTACTTTAATTGGTATGGTGAACAGTATAAAACTTGTGATGAGAATGGTGCTCCAGGAATCTATCCAATTGCTTCTGGTCACCCAAATGATTTTAACAGGACTCTGAAGACAATCTATGAAGAGGTTTTCGAGAAAGAATGTCCTAAGGAAGTTACATTTAAATCAAATGGTTCTTTCTGCATAACAAAAGATTTAATTTTGAATAATAAAAAGGAAATCTATGAGAAACTTATAACGTTTCTAACATATGTAGAGCAAGTTGACTATGATGGAGTATTCAAATATAATCCATATGAAGGTCATATAATTGAAAGAATGTGGGGGTTAATTTTTAATGCAGTATGATTATCTTATCGTTGGATGCGGACTATTTGGAACTACATTTGCCAGATTAGTTACTGATGCTGGAAAGAAATGTCTAATCATTGACAAGAGAGATCATATTGCTGGTAATTGCTATACAGAGAATGTTGATGGTATCAATGTTCACAAGTATGGTGCTCACATATTTCACACAAGTAATAAAAAAGTTTGGGAATTTGTAAACAGATTTGCTGAGTTTAATAATTTTATAAATTCACCTAAAGCATATTCTAATGGCAAATTGTATTCGTTGCCATTTAACATGAATACGTTTTATGAGTTGTGGGGAGTAAAAACTCCAGATTCTGCACAACTCATATTGGACCAACAAAGATACATGGGTCCAGTTTTTAATCTTGAGCAACAAGCACTATCGCTAGTTGGTAATGATATTTACTATACGCTAATTAAAGATTACACTGAAAAGCAGTGGGGTCGTAGAGCAATTGATTTGCCTGCGTTTATTATCAAACGTCTGCCATTGAGATTTACATTCGATAATAATTATTTTAATGACAAGTATCAGGGTATTCCTATTGGTGGATATACCAAGATGTTTGAAAATATGCTGGATGGTATAGAAATTAAATTGAATACTGATTATTTCTCTGATAAAAGTTATTTTAATTCATTAGCAAAAACTGTTGTCTATACTGGAAAGATTGATGAATACTTTGATTATCAATATGGTGAACTTGACTATCGTTCTCTGAGATTTGATGTAAAAAGATTAGAAGAGGAAAATCATCAAGGGAATGCAGTTATAAATTATTGTGACATGAGTAGAAAATATACTCGTATTATAGAACATAAGCACTTTGAAGGTGCAAAAACTGACCATACAGTAATTACAAAAGAATATCCACAAACTTATGAGAGAGGATTGACACCTTACTATCCTATAAATGATGATGCAAACCAGACTCTGTATAAGAAGTATAGAGATTGTGCAAAGTCATTGACCAATGTTTTGTTTGGTGGTAGACTATCAGAATATAAGTACATGGATATGCATGTGGTTATTGAATCTGCAATGAATAAATTTAAATGAAAATTTGTATTCTAAACATCGCAACAAATAAGTACATTCAGTTTGTTGAACAACTTCTTGAGTCTGTAGAAGAAAACTTTTTGAATGGGCATGATATCTCAGCATTAGTATTCACTAACCACGAGATTGAAGAAGTATCGGATAACGTCAAAATCTCTCAGATTGAGCATGAGTCTTGGCCAATTCCTACTCTTAAAAGGTATCACTATTTCGTAAAGGAAAAGGAATACATCTCTCAGTTTGATTATTGCTTCTACATGGATGTAGACATGCGAATTGAAGACAAAGTTGGTGATGAAATTCTTGGTGATTTGGTTGCCACTCAACATCCTGGGTTCTGGTTCAAAGACAAGAGTCAGTTCTCCTACGAGCGTCGTCCAGAATCAACAGCATTTGTTCCTGCAGATGAAGGTAGCATGTATTATGCTGGTGGATTCAATGGAGGAAAACCTGAGCATTTCCTCAAGATGTCTCAAACTATTGTGGATAATGTTGAAAAGGATTTTGAGAACGGATTGATTGCTGTCTGGCATGACGAATCACATATGAATCGTTATCTGATTAATAATCCGCCCACTGTTGAACTTACTCCATCGTATTGTTATCCAGAGGCAGCACGTATTAATCCTGGTGGATGGAATGTTCCATTTGATGCTAAAATTGTAGCCTTAGAAAAGAACCACGCTGCGGTTCGGAGTTGATATGACCAATAAAGTTGTTATCTGGGGACATCCTCCAGATACTCATACACATTCATATATTCACCTGGGGTTTGCCAAAGCGTTTTCTTATTTGGATTATGATGTAGTCTGGTGTGCTGATGATCCAGATTATGTTGATGAGGTGAAGGATTGTATTGTTCTAACTGAGAATAGTTGCCGTAACTATCTTCCTATAGAAGAATCATCTCAATATTTCATCCATAACCTTGCAGATGATTATGAAAAACATGAAGGTGATAACATCCACAATCTTCTTGTTTATCATGAAGGTTATAACTGGGGTGTAGACTGGCAGTGTATCGATGATTGGTCTTGGTATGATAAAGATACTAAGACTGTTGTGATTATGTGGGCAACTGATTTGTTGCCAGATGAAGTTAAGGAAAAGATTCCTGTTCCTTATGATGCTAGTAGAACTGATATCAACTATGTTGGTTCTCTTAGTAATGGATATTTTCATAAGTTCTCTGCCGTTGTAAATTCTCATGGCAAGAGATTTATTGCTAGTGGAGGATATAGTCCTACTTCAAGGGGATTTATTGACAATAAAACCTCTGTTAGTTTGGTAAAAGATTCGTATTTGAATTTTGATTTGCGACCAGAATGCCATTTGAATAATGGTTATATCCCTTGTAGAATCTTCAAGAATATGAGTTATGGTTGTTGGACTGGAACTAACTCTGAAAAGATTCTCAAGTTTTTTGAAGGTAGAATTACTGCTTGTTCTGATCTTGATGAACTTTACTTAAAGACCGAAGAGGACTCCAAGAAAGCAACTAAAGATGTTCTTCTTGATAATCAATATTACATCAGAAAACATCACACATATGTAAATCGGGTAAACTCTTTATTGTCTGTATTATGAAAATTAAACTGACTGATATTCCAGTTTACTATGTGAATCTGGAAGGTGAGGATGAAAAAAGAAAACATACTGAATCTATGTTGAAGAATGCAGGATTCAAGTATGTTTATCGATTCAATGCTATCCGACATGAAGCAGGTCGTATTATTGGGTGTGCCCGTTCTCACCATGCTATTCTCAGTATGGATATTGAACCACCATTCATCATTCTTGAAGATGACTGTGCTCTGAATAAGGAATTTGTAGATGATATTGAAATCCCAGATGATACTGATAGTTTATATCTTGGTATCTCTCACTGGGGTAGATATATGAATCACTCTGGACCTTTTGTGCATACGAAGAAAATTAGTGATGATTTTGTGAGAGTTTATAATATGCTCGCTACTCATGCTATTGGATACTTTTCAAAAGAGTATGTTGATGTTTGTCGCAGAGTTGCATATCATCATGGATATGAAATTGAAAATCATTTAGATATTGGATTTGCTGAGATACACAAACTCTACAATGTTTATTCATTTGATGAACCACTCTTTCGTCAGTATGAATGGAGTGCTGTAACGACAGGAAAGATTAGTGAAAATTCTTTTAGTAAAAAAGATTCCGATAGTTTCTATAATGAAATTTTGACAGATGATGAAAGTTATTATAGAATAGGTAATACTGACTTTAGATCTCCTATAAAGCAGATGCTTATGAGAAGAGATGTTAGTGGAATTCCAGGGATGTTTTTGCCCACAAAAATTTTATGAAAGTATTACATCTATCGCATCATTATGGATGTCTTAAAGACCATCAATACATCTGTAAAGAACTTGGATTAGAACTTGATAGTATTTTTTCCCTTTGGAATACAGTTCTTCCAAAGGGATGTTTTAATATGACTGAAGAATTGGCAAATGATATTTGGAATAAGAATGAAAAATATTTCCAATCATTTGACTATATTACTACATCGGATACTGCACCTCTTTCAAGAATCTTTCTTCAAAACATTGACAAGTTTGAGGGAAAATTAAATATTTGGATTTCAAATAGATTCAACTATAATATGGAAAGTGATGTTTCCTATCATAGATTGATAAAAAATTATTCAAATCATGAAAGAGTAAAACTAATTCCTTATACTGATTTTGAAAAGTTGTGGTTGAACAGGTATGGCATTGATACCCAATATGAAACTATCAAACCCATCGGACTAACTATCTCAGATCCTCTATGTGAGGATGAAGATTACTCTGTAGGATTTGATGGTGATTACAAGTTCGATGACTCTAGTGGTGATGTTCTAGTATCGAGATATCATAATGACAACAATTTCCAAAATTCAAAGGAGTTGTGTGAGTCTTTTGGTTTAGTTGCTCGACATGCAAAGTATCGTGGCGCAGAGGAACTCAAGACACTTTCTAAGAGTTATGAATGCTTTCTGATGTTTCCTGATGCATATTCAAAGTTCACTACATTTGAACTAATGCAAATGCAGATGCCAGTTATTCTTCCAACAGAAGGACTTTTGTTAGAACTTTCTAGACAACCTAACTATTTTTTTAGTACAGGTGTTTCTGAAGAAACGGTAAAATACTGTGAATGGTACAATGAAGACTATGAAAAGTTTGCCGTTTACTTTGAAGATTTGGATGGTATTGGTGATGCTGTTCAAATGGTGAAAGATAACAAAGAAGATATTCGTGATATAATGTCCGAATGTGCTCAATCTCATAAAGAAAAAACTCTTAAGCAATGGAAAAAAGTTTATGACTGAAAAACAATACAATCTAACAATCGCTCAAGATTGGGTTCCTTATTTCAAAAGTCTTTTCGATACTGTAGAAGTTAATTCTTTTTTGGAGTTTGGTCTTGGTGTTGGGACAGAATTTATTTGTGATAATGCAAAGCAAGTTACTTCGGTAGAACTTTCCCTCGGTGATTACAATTTAGAGTGGACTAATCAAACTAAAGAAACTCTGAAAGACTATAAGAACTGGGAGTTAAATTATATACAAGTGCCTGATGAGATTGTAAAATCAAATCAAGATGCTATTGATAATCAGTATCCTCTTCAGGATGTTTCTTATCTTTCAGTTTTAGGTGATATAGTAAATCCTTTTATGGAAGGTAAAGAGCATGATGTGATTTTTGTTGACGCAGGAATTCACAATAGAGGAGATATCGTAAACTTTGCATTTGGTCATGCTCCTATCATTGCTTGTCATGATAGTGATAGAACTGGTAGAGTTATTAAAAATATTTACGGATATAATATTGTAACTCCCCCAGAAAATTATATTGAAATTCACAAAGAAGAAAGTTATTGTGGCACTACTTTTTGGGTTGATTCCACTCTTGATGGTTCTGATGTTCTTATTGATGTTCTGAGAAAAGCATGAAGAAGTATAAGAAGTTTATGGATGGTGCTTTTGCTCCATACTATTCTGATGAAGTCTTTACTGAAAACTATGGTCGTGTTCCTAAGTTTCGGTATGATACATTTAAGTATTGTTGGGACTGGGTAAAGAAGAAAAAGTTCAAGACTATTGTTGAACTTGGAACATCCCGCAGTTTCGTTGATGGGCAGTTTCCTGGTTGCAATGATGATGATTCATCTTACTGGCAACCAGATAATCCAGAAGTATGGGATTGGTCTGCAGGATGCTTTACCCGTGTGTTTGGAGAACTGATTCAGGAAACAGATATTGAAATGATATCAATTGATTTGATGCCAAATCATATTACACGTTCTAAAGTTATGACAGAAGGTTTGTCTAATATTGAACACTTTGTTATGTCTTCTGAAGAGTTTTTAGAATCTGGTGAAGGTCAAATTGACTTTCTCTATATGGATACTGGTGATGTGACACCCATTGAACCAACCGCACAATTGCATTTGAGAGAATCTAAAATTCTTGTTGAAAATGATTTGATTTCTGAAGATGGAATTGTTTTGATTGATGATGTTAGAAATCCTCAATCAATGAAACAGAATGATGATGAGTATGGTAAAGCAAAGTATTCTATTCCATACTTGCAGAAAAATGGATTTGAAATTATAATGGATGAATATCAGGTTCTTATGCAAAGGGTGAAATGAAGAGTTTAGTCACTGGTGGTGAAGGATTTATCGGATCTCATCTTGTAGACAGATTGAAAAATCTTGGTCATGATGTAGTTGTTGTTGATAATAAAAATTCAGCACACGATATTAGAGATTATCAATTAATGAAATCTCTGATGGAAGGTGTGGATTTTGTATTCCATCTTGCAGCAGAGTCTAAGATTGGAACTTGTATTGATAATCCCATTCAAGCAGCAAGCACCAATGAACTTGGTACTTGTACCCTTCTTCAAGCGGCACGAGAGAATGGTGTGAGTAGATTTATCTATTCATCCACTTCTGCTGCTTATGGAAACAATGAGTTTCCGAATGTGGAAACTCAACCCGATGATTGTTTGAATCCATATTCTGTTTCTAAGGTAAACGGAGAGAAGTGGTGTAAGACCTATACAGACCTGTATGGGTTGAAGACTGTGATTCTTCGTTACTTTAATGTATACGGTCCAGGACAACCTACCAGTGGGCAATATGCTCCTGTAATGGGTATCTTTACGCGACAGCGTGATGCTGGTGAACCCCTAACTATTGTGGGTGATGGTGAGCAGCGTAGAGATTTTGTTCATGTAAGTGATGTAGTAAACGCTAATGTAATGGTGGCGATTGCCAATCAAGATGATGAATACTATGGGCAAGTATATAATGTTGGCAGTGGAATCAACTATTCAGTAAATCAAATTGCTGCTATGATTTCTGATAATACAACTAATATCCCTGCACGTCCTGGTGAGTGTCGTGTGACTCTAGCAAATTGCGATAAAATTTATGGTGCTTTTGGATGGAAACCCCAAATCAAACTTGAAGACTGGATTGATGGATAAAAATAAAGCCGTATATAAACTGAAGGGTCTTCCTCCAGTTTATTGTATCAATCTTGATGAAAAACCTGATAGATGGAAATCTATGGAAGACCAGTATAAGTACTGGGAAATAGAAAACTATCAACGTGTCTCTGCATATGATGGTAGAGGTGATAATGATTTAAGTGAGATTCTTAAGGGGAAGTATCCAGACCAGATGACTTCTGGTGAAGTTGGATGTGTTACTTCACATCTCAAAGCAATGAAAATGTTCTTAGAAACAGGTGAACCATGTGCTTTGATGATGGAAGATGATTGTGATTTATTAACTGTATCTCACTGGGGATTTACTTGGAAAGATTTTTATTCTAAGATTCCTTATGATTATGATGTAGTTCAACTTGCAATCATCAATCCTGCTCAAATTACTGTGCAGATTCATAAACGCTTTGTGAATGATTTTTCTACTGCTTGTTACTTAATCACCAGACGCCATGCACAAAAGTTGGTGGACCTCCACTGTCGGGGAGATAAGTACAAACTTGACCAGGGGATGAAACCTCGTGCAGTTGCTGATGATTTAATTTACAACTCTGGAAATACATTTGCTATTCCACTCTTTCTGTATAAGATTGAGTTGGGATCTGATATTCATGATATTCATGTGGATGTATTTCATAAGAGTAGTCATGATGGTCTGTGGCAATTTTGGAGATATGAGTCTAAAAATATTGATGACTGGAATCAGTTTTTTGATTACAATCCATATCTTGGGAGACTTCCTCCTGGATTTGAGGGGAAATGAGTATAAATCACTACAAGGGGAGCTTGACTCCCCTTTCTTTTTGCTATATAATATGTAAAGATTTACAACGGAGTGTAACGTGACTGTAACAAAAAACGAGTTCGGACAAATGAATATGTGGGCAACCGAACCTGCAATGTATATGACTGATGAAGACCGTGCCAAGTATGGTATGGAATCTCATAATGAGCGTGCTGAAAAACTGAATGGTCGTGTTGCCATGCTTGGTTTTGTTGCTGCAGTCATTTCGTATGCAACCACTGGCAGTCTGTTCTTCTTCGGTGCCTTTGGCATTTGACAATGGTACAGATTTGCTTTACAATCACTAGTATCGCCTTCTTCGTTTTGTTGGCGTATTCTGTTGAACAACTATCTGAAACTTACTAAAAAACAATGGCTTATAACATCACTCTCCAAACTCCTGATGGAGAACAAACCATCACTTGTGAAGACGACCAGTATATCCTGGACGCCGCAGAGGAGCAAGGAATTGATTTGAATTATTCTTGCCGTGCAGGTGCTTGTTCATCCTGTGCTGGCAAAATTGTCTCTGGTACTGTTGACCAGTCTGACCAATCCTTCTTGGATGATGACCAAATTGATGAGGGATTTGTTCTGACCTGTGTTGCATATCCCACTAGCGACTGCGTGATTCAAACCGATCAAGAAGAAAATCTGTACTGATGGCAAAGTTTTATCTTTTCTCAAAAGAATCCTGTGGTCCATGTATGTTAGTGGACAAGTACATGCGTTCCATCAAAGATGAGCGCACCAGTCTTCTTGAAAAGGTTGACCTTGAAGATGTAAGTGATACCCCCATTCCACAAGAGAACCTTGACCTTGCCAAGCGTTATGGTGTAACCGCAACTCCTGTTCTCATCATTACTGATGAAGAAGGAAATAAACTAGAAGAGTTTATTGGTGGTATGGGTATTACTCAAAATATTCGTAAGATGTTTAATCAGTATGCCTAATCCAAACGCACTATGGGAGGATATCCAAAAACTTGACGACATGTACGAAGAGTTAATGTGGCATCCTGACGATGAGTTACAGTTCACCCACGATGGTGAAAAAATTATTATCACAAACAAAACATTAAAGGAGAAAAACAATGAATGAACGAGCAGAACGTATTAACGGTTGGGCAGCAATGATTGGAGTCATTGCAGCAATGGGTAGTTATGCTACCACAGGTCAAATCATCCCTGGAGTATGGTGATGTTATTGTTTGCTACTTGCCTCTTGAGTGCTTTTATTATTAAATCATTATTCAATGACGCAGGTGCAGATGATGACGATGACATGGATGGTGGGATGATGATTCCCTCATATAACCCAGTATAACTTCTAAACTCCGCTCTATATAAAGGGCGGAGTTTTTTAGTATTATGCCAAGAGGTCAGTTGAATAAGGATGAGTTGAAGTGTTACATCCTTAAGTTAAAGCATCAGGTTGATTCTGATGAAGGATATCCTGGAGAAAAAGCAATAGCACAGAAATATCTCAATAGAGTGCTGGACAAAATAGAAGAATACAGGGTATAATAAATACTTGATATCAAATAATAGTTATAAGTAGTGGCACTTAAGAAACCGACAGATTTATTTGGTGTACAGAAAGTATCCCAGATTGTAGAAGAAATCGATAGATTCGAAACCCTTCAGGAAACTCATGAGTTGACTGGTGGAACACCTGGTGGAAACTTCTCAGTTTCTTTTTCTGCATCAATGATTGATGAGATTTTTAAGAATCTCCAAGCAAGAATTGAAAAGAAACATAAGACGGATATTCAAGGTGTCTATGAAGAACTTGCAAAGTGCAAGAAACTTGTCAATACCTCACAGTTAAAGATTGAGGGTAGAGTTGGTGTTCTTAAGAAAGAACTGTATGAAAGAATTGATGAGCACATTGTTCGTGCTCAACAGACAATTCAAGAGATGTATCAGACTGAGATACGTCAGATTAAAAAGTTATCGAGCGATATTCAGTTAGTAGAAAAATATATTGCAACTCACTCTAATAAAATTGTTGAACTGAGAAAACAAATTAATGAGGAGTTGCAGAAGCGACCAGTTGCTATTGATAGAATTGAAAGTAAAATCGATTTAGTTGCAGAGTCATATCAACATCTCAGTGAGAATTTGAATGAAGGTTTGCTGAATGAACCAGTTACTGCAGATGCTATCAGTAATACTGAGTTCGTTACTCCAGACCAATTAAAAGATCACTATCGTTTGTTCCTTAATCGTATTGAAGAACAACTCTCCACACTTGGTGGCGGTGGTGAAGTCAATCTGAAATATCTTGATGATATTGTTGGAATTGCCACTAATGCTGCTGCATATCACGATAAGTTTTTAAAGTATAATCACACTACTGGTAAGTTTGAATTTTCTACCACTACTACTAGTAATGTCGGTATTAATACGACGAATACTGATTATAGATTACAGATCAATAGTCCTACATATTCTCCAAGTCCATCACCACAAACCTTTACAATTACAACTCAAGTAGCTGCTGGTAACACTGCTTGGATTTTTAGTGGAAGTGATAGAACTGGTTCTTTCACCAATGAATATGCATACTATGATACTTCCAGCGGTTTTGTTTCTGGAAAAATGGTTGAAATATATGAGAATGATACTATTATCTTTAATAATAGTTTATTTGCACAACACCCATTAGTTCTTGCTAATTATACTGATCAGACGGCTGTAAGTAATCCTGTAGCAATTGGAACTGGCACGAACCAAGTTAGTTGGACTCCTCAGGTAGATAATCTGTATCTCATCCAATGTGGCATTCATACTAATTTGATGAGGGCGTATCTTTTTGTGGATGATGCTCCAGATGCTCATGATAATTATGAGAATGTATTTGTTGTACATCCCAGTGGTGAAGTTGGGATTGGAACAACAACACTTAATAATCATCCAAATAGTAAACTAAGTGTTGGTGGAAGCATTCAACTTTATGGTGGTTATGGAAATATCGAATTTGTCGATAATGTTGTTAATAGGGACACTAATACTGGAATAAGGTGGCATGAGAGTGGACCTATTGGTGGTAGTACTTCACAATCTGTTTGGAATGGTAGTGCAAGATTTGCAATTGATTATAATGGTGATTATAACGTACCATCTAGTGGTATGCTTGAATTTACTGGATATAGTTTCACTACAAATGATCAAGAAACATATGCAGTTATTACTAGAGAAGGAAATGTTGGTGTGGGAACTACCAGACCAAGAACTTCCGTAGACGTTAATGGTGATGTTAGTGTCGGATTTAGCACTGCTCATGGCGTCATACTCACTTCACCTAATAACACAAGATTTAGATTGGGTGTGGATGATTCTGGTAATTTGTTTACCGTACAAATTTAATTATGAGGAGGGTTCCCACCCTCCTTTTTTATGCTATAATACAGGGGTCTTCGGGACACACCACTTCAATCCAAATAAGGGGTTGACAGGGGCGGGAAACCGAAGTATACTAAATAAATCAACACGTTAAGGAATGTAACGTTTCTTAAACCGTTGTAACCCCTGCCGCTTGACCGAGACTAGGCAGGTCTACCAATCCGTCTCTCATATCCTGGGGCGAGGGGTCCTGGGAAATAGTAACTCCACCATGTCCCTGATGGTCTTACTTTTTTGTTCAAAACAATGGCTCAATCTACTCTTTCACAACAACAATCGAATACTTCTTGGGAACAGTTCTGCAACTGGGTCACCAGTACCGATAACCGCCTCTATGTTGGTTGGTTTGGTGTTCTGATGATTCCTTGCTTGCTGGCAGCAACTATTTGTTTCATCGTTGCCTTCATCGCTGCTCCTCCTGTAGATATCGATGGCATCCGTGAACCCGTTGCTGGTTCACTCATGTACGGAAACAACATCATCTCTGGTGCTGTTATTCCTTCTTCTAATGCAATTGGACTCCACTTCTACCCCATTTGGGAAGCAGCATCTCTGGATGAATGGCTTTACAACGGTGGTCCTTTCCAGTTGGTTGTCTTCCACTTCCTGATTGGCATCTACGCCTACATGGGACGTGAGTGGGAACTTTCATATCGCTTGGGTATGCGCCCTTGGATTTGCGTAGCATACTCTGCTCCTGTCGCTGCAGCGAGTGCAGTGTTCCTGGTGTATCCTTTCGGTCAGGGTTCTTTCTCTGACGCTATGCCCCTGGGTATTTCTGGTACGTTCAACTACATGCTTGTTTTCCAAGCAGAGCACAACATTCTGATGCACCCCTTCCACATGCTCGGCGTTGCTGGCGTGTTCGGTGGTTCACTGTTCAGTGCAATGCACGGTTCTCTGGTTACTTCCTCGCTGGTTCGTGAAACCACTGAGTCTGAGTCCCAGAACTATGGTTACAAGTT
>Ga0255772_10002841_pt1 | contig 16799 bp, 15 predicted proteins | sample 071ome_34_FD_179970 | JGI IMG/M metagenome (GOLD analysis project Ga0255772, IMG submission 179970) | Coastal salt marsh microbial communities from the Groves Creek Marsh, Skidaway Island, Georgia - 071411BT metaG (version 2) | ecosystem: Environmental > Aquatic > Marine > Intertidal zone >...
AGCAGACAAGCAAGCGAAAGGTACAGCTAAGAAAGAGAATACCCGCCGTTCTGCAAGACAAGCTGCAGCGAAAGCGAAAACGACATCAGAATCTGACTCTAAAGCTGCTGAAAACGTTTGGAAGAAGAGCGAAGAGAAGGTTGAAACAGCGAAAGCTGCCTCAGCGCCTAAACCATCATCAAATGATGAAAATATGGAAGTTGCCGCTCAAAACGCTCAGCAAACTGTTAACGCTATCAATGAAGAGCAACTTTCACTAACACTCACAGCTGAGCAAGAAAAAGCAAACGCTCAACCTGCTGAAAACGTTAAGAAAGAAGCGCCTAAAGCTGAAAAAGCAGAAGAAACCAAGCCTGCAGAAACACCAAAGGCTGAATCTACTGAAGCTCCAGCTCCAAAGGAAGAAGCGCCTAAGCAGACAAAAACTGAATCGGTTGCTAAGCCACCTCAACGCGCTCGTCGTAGCGAACGTAAAAAGGCAGCAGTAGCAGCGAAACAATCTGGTGAAGAAACTAAAGTTGAAGCGCCTATCAAAGAAGAAAAAGTAGAGAATAAAATCGTTCCTACAAAACTTTCTTCTCCTTCTGGAAAAATGGAAGACAAGCCAGCTGCTGAAGAAGCGCCTAAACCTGCAGTCCGTCCTCGACGCTCTCAGAGAAAGGCAGTAGCTAAGCCAGAAACGACTGAAGCTCCAGTTCAAGCTCAAGCTGATACTGCGCCAGCAGAAGAAGCTAAGCCAGCAACTGAAACTCAATCTAAAGCAGAAGACCAAACTGCCGAATAGATTGTTGTTAAGAGCAATAAAAAACCCAGTCATTTGACTGGGTTTTTTATTGGGTGTTAGAAAATCAAATGACCATTATTGAGCCACTATATAATTCGAGGCTCTACTTCTAGCTTAACCTGGTAAACCTCATTAACTTTAGCCTGAATCATCTCAACCAAGCTAAAAAGTGATTCAGCCGATGCGCTTCCAGTTTGATTAACTAAAACCAAGGCCTGCTTATCATGGACGGCCGCACCACCCTGCTCTGAAAAACCCTTGAAACCTAGACTATCAATCAACCATCCAGCAGCGAGTTTATAAGCATTATTGTAAGGATAACCAATTAAATTCGGGTGCTGTTCTTTTAAAGCTGTGAAATGCGCTTCCGGAACAATCGGATTTTTAAAGAAGCTACCTGCATTTCCCAGAACGGCAGGATCAGGTAACTTTTCAGAACGCACCTCACAGATGACATCCGAAATCATGGTAGCATTCAGGGCTTCACCCAAAGTTTCAGCTTTCGCCCTGGCACGAGCCTCTATGTCTCCGTAGGACAACTTAAATTCCATGACCTTAGGAACTTTAAAGTTAACCGCCAGAATAATGTAATGGGATTTAGACCTTTTAAAGACGCTGTCTCGATAACCAAACTGACAATCAGAATTATTCAAAACAACGAGTCGCTTTGATTTCGGGTCATAACATTCTACAGACTCAATGAAATCCGAAACCTCTACACCGTAGGCTCCTACATTCTGAACTGGACAAGCACCCACGGTTCCAGGAATCAAAGACAAGTTTTCGAAACCAACTACACCCTTTTGCAAAGTGTATTCGACAAACGCCTGCCATGGTTCACTTGCACCACAACGTATGAGAAAGTGATTGTCCTCCTCTATCAAGGATTTTGATCTGATATTAAGATGAAGAATCAAACCTGGAAAATTCGACTGGCGAAAAAGAAGGTTACTTCCGCCCCCCAAAACGAGGTAATCACACGCCTTCTCTTCTGCATATTGAAGAGCTGACACCAATTGTTCCAAATTCTCTGGACGGCAGTATGCTTGAGCCTCGCAAGGCAAACCGAAGGTATTGAATTCTTTGAGGGGTTTATTTGTCTCGAATATTAACTCAGTCAAAATTAACTAACTCTGTTTAACTTGCGTTAATAATTGAGTACATGCATCTTCAATCAGATCTAACACCCGATTAAAGCCATCATCTCCACCGTAGTATGGATCAGGAACATCTTGATTGAGAGCCAATGTACTATAACTCAATAGCTTTTTAACTTTAGATTCAAAGCCGCTCGGGCAAAGATCCATAAGATTTTGATAGTTTTCGGAGTCCATCGCCAGAAGGAGATCGAAATCATAAAAGTCTTGTTCGGATACCTGACGCGCTCTTAGGGGTGATAGATCATATCCCCGCTGATAGGCAAATTCCTCAGAACGAGGATCAGGTGACTTCCCTATATGCCAAGCAGCAGTGCCTGCCGAATCGACTTCTACGTGGTCTAAGCCATGATCAGAAACCAACTTTCGAAAAACACCATCAGCAGTTGGAGAACGGCAAATATTTCCCAGACAGACAAACAAGACTTTCATTATTTGTTAACCCTGCTGCTTAAAGAAATCACGAACACGCTCAAGATCTTCTTCGGTATCTACACCACCCGGAGGAATCTCATCCGCCAAAGCAACATGAATCTTTGATCCATTCCATAACGCTCGTAGCTGTTCCAAACATTCTGTCGTTTCGATTGGCGCTTCATCCCACTTAACAAAGCTGTTAAGCAAGTTAACTCGATATGCATAGATACCAATATGACGCTTGAAGCTCACGCCTTGTGGCATTTGCTCTTTACTCTTTGCAAAATCATCGCGAGCATAAGGGATCGGAGCACGAGAAAAATACAGTGCAAAGTCATTTCGATCTGTTACAACCTGCACAATGTTTGGATTAAATACGTCCTCGATATTTTCAATCGGTTCATACAAAGTCGCAATGCTTGCATCCTTCTCAGCGGCAAGGTTATGGGCAACCTGATTGATTACTCTTGGCGGGATCAAGGGCTCGTCACCCTGAACATTTACAACAATATCATCCGCGTAGTAATTTAACTTGGAAACCACTTCTTGAAGTCGGTCCGTACCTGAAGCATGGTCTGGATCCGTCATGACAACTTTGGCCCCAAACTCTTCAGCGACTTTTTGAATACGCTCATCATCGGTAGCAATCACTACTTCTTTGGCTTCACTTTCAAGTGCACGCTCGTAAACATGCTGAATCATTGGTTTGCCAGCAATATCTTTTAAAGGCTTACCCGGCAAACGGGAGGAAGCATAACGGGCAGGAATGACTACCGAAAAACTCATAAAGGCTCCAAATTAAAACAATCGATCATAGACCTGATCAAAGAAGGTCTGATTAAGCTTGGCTTCAATCGATAAGTAAACTGCATTTCCAAGATCAAGAGAACGGCATTTTACCGCATCTTTCTCCGTCATTACGATTCGTTTATCAGCCATATCGACAAAATCCAATAAACTGAAATCATGATGATCTTTAAAGGCTTTAGGCGTGTATTTTACGCCCATCGAAGACAAGGTGTTATAAAATCTTTGAGGATTTCCTATTCCGGAAACCGCATATACGGACTCACCTGTAATCACTTCATGCTTGTGAGAATCAAGACTTACAAAATCGCCGGCCTCGATGGTCATTTTATGAAATACATTCCCATCGAACCACTTAGCCCATTGATAGGCATTAAATGCCTCCGGAAAATCTTCAGAAGGACTATTAACCACTACAAAATCCACATCAGATAGCCTTTCAACAGGCTCTCTTAAAGGACCTTCCGGTAGCATCCGACCATTACCTAAGCCTCGGTTACCATCGATTAAAGCGATTTCAAGATTTCTCGGCATGTTATAATGCTGCATGCCGTCATCAGAAAGAATGACATCAACATCATGGTTACGTAGCAGAAACTTAACGGCAGCCACTCTATTCGGAGAGATTACAACCGGGCAGCCGAGTCTTTGCTTGAGCAGTAATGGCTCATCTCCAGAATCGGAGACAGAAGATGTTTCGGTCACCTCAAAAGGAAATTCATTTCTTTTACTGCCATAACCACGACTAACAATACCTACCCGCTTACCTTTCGATTCAAGAAACTCTGTAAGGGCCACGGTAAAGGGCGTTTTACCCGTCCCCCCCACAGATATATTACCCACCACTACAATTGGAACAGATAGGTTAGACAGGTTCTTAAACGAAAGAACTGTTTGAGAGGATAGAAATTTTTCGCGTTTTGATCGTGCAAACGCCAATGCCAGAGAGCTAAAAGGGCGAAGCAGCTTCAGCCACCCCGCCCCTTCATACCAGGCTTTTTCAACCATACTCATACTACTGAGCCTGTTTGGTTGTAATACTCAACTTGGAGAAGCCCAGTTGACCTGCAGCATCCATTGCTCGAACGACATATTCATGCGCAACAGTAGCATCTGCAGTAATAATCATAGGCAATTGTGTATCACCTTTGGATTCTTTCTGGATCGCTCGCTTCAGAGTATCCAATTGATTATTAATCAAGCTCTTACCATTTAAAGAATAGCTACCACTGGAACTCACCACAATCTCAATGATTTCTACAGGATCGGATGAACTTGCTTCTGCAGAACTTTCTGGCAAATCGATTTCCAGATGCGTTTCTTTGGTAAATGTTGTTGATACCATAAAGAAGATCAACAACAGGAAAACAACATCAATCAGTGGAGTTAAGTCGACTGAGACATCTTCACGCTTTTTTGATCGAAAATTCACGATCAGTCTCCTTCTGACATATCCACCTTGCGGTTACCCTGAAGCACTTCAACCAACTTGATTGACTCTTGCTCCATAAATACCAAGTGCTCATCGATCTTACGTGTGAAGTAGCGGTAAAAAATCATTGCAGGAATGGCGACGGTCAAACCCGCTGCGGTAGTGATCAATGCCTCACTGATACCGCCAGCCAAAACGTTCGCATTACCCGTACCTTGCAGCATAATATCGTTAAAGACCTTAATCATACCGATAACAGTACCAAGCAAACCTAACAGAGGAGTAATGGAAGCCACTGTACCCAACGTATTAAGGTAGCGCTCCATTTCGTGAGCTACATGACTGGCTTGCTCCTCAAGACTTTCTTTCATCACTTCACGGCCTTTAGAAGAGTTATTAAGGCCTGCAGCAAAAACACTGCCTAACATAGACTGCTGTTTAAGCGCTTTAAGCTTTTCTTTATCAAGCTCGGTATTTTGTATCCAAACCCAGACTTGAGCTAGCAACTTTCGAGGTGCAACCTTACTCGAGCGCAACGCCCAAAAGCGTTCAATGATGATTCCCATTGCAATAACAGAACAGGCAATGATTGGAAACATTAGCCAACCACCGGCTTTCACTAGCTCAAACACGATTTAATCTCCCTATAATTCTTTGGGCTATATAATAACGAATTGAGAATAAAGGTTTTTTAACTCAATCGCAAAAACAAAAATTACTCTTGTCGCGCTGTACGCCAGTAAAATTCTGAGGTGGGGGATTTATGAGAAACAAGCTCAACATCACCCTCTGGTCTAATCTCAAACCCTATTGCTCCCGACACAGCGGTATTCACAAAATGGATGCCTAGATCAATATAACGAGATACGACTGTGTCATGAGGATGACCAAAACGATTCAAAGGGCCGGTTGATGCAATACTCCATTTTGGCTTCAATGCAGAGATAAACGCATTGCTACTAGAAGACTTGCTTCCATGATGCGGTACCGACATGAAAGTTATGCCCTTTCGAAGAAGATCCGGATACTGCTCCAGCAAACGAGTTTCCACTAGTTTGGTGACATCGCCAGTAAGAAGAATGCTTCTTGAACCATATTCAATCAGAATCACACAAGAAGAGTCATTACTACTGAGCTCGGAGAGCTCTTCAGTAGAAACAGGCCAGAGAACTTTCAATCTCAAATCGAACCAATTAGATACCGAGCCTGCTATGCATGGCATGGTTTCGATACCCTGAAAAGATACATCATTAAAGTTTTGCATCAGACGTTTTGGTTGATAATCACTCTCAAGCAGTGTCTTCATACCTCCACTGTGATCAGTATCTTTATGACTAACGACCAACAGATCGACGGCTTCCACATTCTTATAACGAAGAAACGGGATTATGACGCTCTCGGCGGCGGTAAAGTTACCCGACTTAAAGCCTGTGTCGTAGAGTATCGCCTGACCATTATTAATTAACGCTATGCTCTGCCCTTGCCCAACATCGAGAAACCATAGTTCCAAATCCGTTTTTTGCTCCGGCTTAAGAACCAACAAAGAAGATACGCCTACGATACCTATAACCTTTAATTTTCTGCTTACCGGACTTAAACAAAGAATCAACCAAAAGAATACGAAATACTCAGGGTAACTAAACCTAAGCCCCAGTCTGCCCTGAAGAAATCCAAAGCCATTCACTTCATGGATAAAATCAATCGTCGTCAACAGAGATTGACCTATAAGGCCCAATAAAAGTGATGATAAATCGGGAAAAATTTGAAAGACAAGCGATGCAAACAAGAGCAGAGGAACGACCAAGAGACCAAACATAGGAATTAGGACTAAATTCCATATCAAAGCCAATATGCTTACCTGGTTACCAAAATAAATAGAAAATGGCAGCAATAACAAAACTACGAAAACCTGAGCCTTACACATGACCCACAGTTTTGCTTTAAAGCCCTTGAATATCCTCGCTTGAGTTTCCTTAGCCTCCGCAGAAAAAGCATCATACCGAGTGAAACTCATTGCCAGGCTTAAAGCCAAAACAGCCAACATGGACATCCAGAAACCATAGGAGAAAAGCTCTTCAGGCATCAAAGATAAAATCAGCCAAACAGAAAAGCTAAGTACATGGAGTAAATGCAATTGCCAACCAAGTATTCGAGCAAAGATCCAAACACTTATAAAAATGGCCGCTCTCAGAGCTGGAACGGGATAATCTATCTGAACGACAAACCACCAGACAAATGCCAAAGGCAAACATTCCGAGAGTTTCGTTAATAGCTGTTGAAATTTAGGAGATACAACAAATGAATTTAGAAACACGAACGAGAGAAACAGTTTAAGTAACCACCAAACCACCCCAAACAATAGACCTATATGTAATCCACTGATGACAAAGAGATGAATTAATCCTGCCTCAGCCAATCTCATCCTTTCATCCTGCTGAAGATTCTGTTTATCAGCTAATATCAACGCCTCCAACAATGCCTTACTTCTTAATTGGTTTACACATTCATCACTTGAAGCCATCTCTGAGTAGCATTGAGCACTAACCAAGTCATCTAGAAATCGTCCCATTCGGTGATTCCAGGCTAGATCAAGATGATCACCAATAAGTAACGGTTCTTGTTTAAAATAGCCTTTAGCCCAAATATTTTTGCTAAATAACCAATGCTCATAATCAAATCCGCCTGGATTTAAGAAACCCAAGGGAGGCTTTAAACGTACAATGGCTTGATAGGTATGCCCCGCATTAAATGCTCCGGATCGATAATCATTCAGTTCAACCTCTTTATTCACTAACTCAGAACACAGCTGTTCTAGGGCAGCCTCACAATCATCAACCCGAACAATTCGAAATCGCCCCTTAACACCCCATTCTTTATGAACACCATCACTCACTGCTTGAACGGTTAAATCCAAATCGATTTTCTGAAAGGGGAAACTGGCTCTTTCTTCTTGATAGTCTTGGTGTACAACAACAGGAAGACACGCAAGGACAACAAATAAGGAAATGACTTTAAAATTTCGTGAGGTAAAATAGCCCACCAAGATAATTACAAGCAGTGTACCCAGCCAAAAAAATTGGCCAGGAAAGTACGCCAGAATATAACTATGATATAACGCGGCAAGCGCTAAAAAATGAATTAGCACGCTCAGTTGTACACTCGGATTCAATGAAAGATAGCTATGTCATTAAAAGACCTTAAATTCAAAATACCTTCGCGCGAAGAAATTTTGGCCATAAATTCCTTAAAATTTATGCATGGTCTCATTAATGAAACGAACCTTTGGCACTTTAATCGCAGATCGGTCTCTCGAGGTGCCATGATCGGTCTGTTCATGTGTATGATCCCTATGCCTTTCCAAATGGTTCCCGCTGCCTTTCTTGCATTCTTCCTTACCGCGAATATCCCTCTATCACTTGGATTAGTCTGGATCTCCAACCCGGTTACCATGCCGCCAATGTTTTATGCCACCTATAAATTAGGTGCATGGTTACTTGGCACTGAACCTGTCGACAATTTTGAATTCACCACCGAATGGCTAGCCCAAGGGCTGGCGATTGTATGGAAACCTCTGTACTTTGGATCTGTGGTAGCAGGCGTTGTTTTAGCCTTTTTTGGCTATTTTGGTGTGCAGCTTGTTTGGCGATATCGAGTGATAAAGAAATGGAGAGCTCGAGTAGAAGCCCGAGCTAAAAGATCAAGTTAATCACTAACCTGATCTTATTTAGAAATGATGTTGGTTCTAAGATTACTGGCAGTTTCAGAGATAATTCAGCAAGGATTATGTTGTCGATTCTTCGAATGAATCTATTCGCCCTTCAACTAAATTTAGTCGTTTATCCATTCTTTCAGCAAGCGCTAAATCATGGGTCACGATCACAAAAGCTACGTTCATTTCACTATTGATTGATTTAATCAGTTCATGAATATGATCGGCAGTATTGAAATCCAGATTCCCTGTTGGCTCATCCATCAAAACACATTTAGGATTTGCAGCAAGCGCTCTGGCAATCGCCACACGTTGACGCTCACCGCCTGACAACTCACCTGCCCTGTGATGATACCTGTGAGATAATTTCACTTGATCCAGCAGTTCTCTAGCCTTGGCAAGAGAGGTCTTTTTACCCTCACCTGCAATCCAAAGTGGCATAGCAACATTTTCTTCAGCAGAAAACTCGGGCAACAAATGATGAAACTGATAAACAAACCCAAGGTTGGCATTTCGCAGCAACCCTTTTTTTCGTTCTGATAAAGACTGATAACTCTGCCCTACCAGTTTCACATCACCAGAAGAAGGAAGGTCCAAACCGCCCAACAAGTTAAGTAAGGTTGACTTACCTGAGCCTGAAGCCCCGGTAATAGCCATCATCTCACCTGCATGAATAGAAAGATCAATATCATGCAATACCGAGGTTTTAAGATCGCCGTCAGAAAAAACCTTCGAAACAGAAGAGCATTCAAGAATTAAATCAGTCATATCTCAATGCCTCTGCAGGTTGAATCTTTGAAGCGCGATACGCGGGATAAAGTGTCGCTAATAGACTTAAAACGAGAGCCGCTAACGAAATAAAACCGACGTCTTCAAGTCGCAATTGGGAAGGTAAATAGCTGATAAAATAAACATTCGGATCCAGAACTTTTACATCAAACAGATTTTCGATAAAGCTCACAATATCCGATACCGTTAACGCCAGGAGGACCCCAAGCGCCGTACCTAGTATGGTTCCCACAAGCCCGATAACAAACCCCTGAACAACGAAAATCCCCATAATCGTTCTAGGAGAAGCACCCATCGTTCGCATGATTGCTATATCACTCTGCTTTTCAGTCACCATGATGATCAAGGTGGAAACGATATTAAAGGCCGCAACCGCAACGATCATTAGCAACAACAAACCAATCATTTTCTTTTCCATCTGAATCGCCTGGAAAAGATTACCGTGACTGCGAATCCAGCTACTGGCGTAATAACGCCCAGGTAGATCGGAGGCAAGACGCCATGCAACGTAAGGAGCCTCAAACAAATCGGTTAATTTTAACCGAACACCATGTACTGCATCCCCTAAACGAAACAGCTTTGCTCCGTCACGAATATGGATATAGGCAGCCGAGGCATCCAGATCAGCACCAACTTTAAACACACCTACAACGGTAAAACGCTTTAATCTAGGTAAAACACCTGCTGGCGAAAGACTGGCTTCAGGCAATACCAAAGTAACTTTATCTCCAACCACAGCGCCTAATTGCGCGGCCAACAAATTGCCCAGAATAATGCCAAAACGACTGCCTTCAAGATCGTCTAATTCACCTTCAACAATATGATTTGCAACAATCGAAACATTGGGCTCATGTTTTGGATCAATTCCGGTAATCAACGCACCTTTTACATTACCAGCATGAGTTAACATACCTTCTGCATTAATGAAGGGCGCAACACCTATCACATCGGGGTGTTCGGAAACCTGTTTAGAAACTGCTTTCCAATCATTCATTCCGCCCTGCTCTGTAATGGTGGCATGAGGAACCATACCCAGAATACGCGTCCTTAATTCCTGATCAAAACCATTCATTACAGAAAGGACTGTAATTAGAACAGCAACGCCTAACATCAACCCAATCATGGAAATTAAGGATATAAAAGAGATAAAGTGATTTCTTCTTCTTGCTCGTGTGTATCTAAGACCGACAAGAAGCGGGATATTTGTTCGCATGGCGCTCAATAATATGTTGATTAAAAAACAAATGACGATGGAAATGCATGAAAATCGTAGTGTGATAGACGCACTTTCGAATATCAAGAAAAACCTTATAAAAACTCAACAGTTAGCCTAGAATGTAATCATATAACTTTAAATGGATGACACGTTCAAGATGAATAAACCAACAACTAACAACAATAATGTGTCAGAACAACGAGAATACATCCGAATCAAAGACAGTGCTGTTATCAGACTGAGTTCTATATCTGGAGTTCCGTTAAAAGACAGTACTTTTCCAATGCCGCTACCTGCGCATTTTAAATTGCTAAATGACATCGTCTCCTCCCAAGCAGAAGAAGGTCAATTACTTCACGCAATAGAATCAGATTCAGCGGCAACAGCAAAATATCTAAAAATAGTTAATCAGAAAATCCAGTCGCTTGCGCAACTGATCATTGCCTCACATCCTGATGCGACTAAATTTCCAGAACAGCAAATATCAATCAGTGAAACTGGCGTCGATTTTTACAACGCGAAAGAACGTGAAATAGATAGCCTGGTAGCTCTTAACCTTATCTTTATGCCAGACTACCTAAGCTTTGAACTCTACGCTAAAGTTATTACATGTACTCCAATCTCTTCGGGTGATGATGATTTAGGTACTATTTACCGCTATGGTCTTCAATTTGTGAACATTGAAGAACAAGATAAAGACCGCATTGCACGAAGAATTTTTCACAAACAATTAGAAGAACGAAGAAAACAGAGATTAGGCCAATGAAAAAAATCCCTCAACTGCTGATATCCCTTGCAATAGCTTCTGGTATTGGAGCTCAGGCAACGCTTTCCTTCGGTGATGAAGTTATGGTGCCTGTGTCTCAACAATCCATGGAGTTAAAGGATACACCCCGCCCTTCAAACGGAATGAATATGAAAGATGTAGAAGCCAACTATGGTACTCCTGTTTCCGTGACTGGTCCTGTAGGTGATCCACCCATTACCACTTGGGAATACGATCTGTTTAAAGTCTATTTCGAGCACACTCTCGTGATACACACTGTTTTAAAACATAACCCACAGTAACCTTGTTTATTCAGTATACTGAACTAACCAGAACAATAACGTTCTAAAGATTTTCTTAGAACGGTAGGGATTTCGTTTTCACTAATTCGTTTTCACCAAGTAGTATCTGAAAACGTTGGTACGTTTCTAAATTTGATTAGTTAACGCTAAATAGGATTACCATCATGCGACTTAGGAATCACAGCTCAGGTACTCACATGGTTAAAAATCTGTTCAAACATTCCAGCATTGCAATTGCTGCTTCGGTCTCACTTCTATTGTCAGCTGTATCACAAGCAGAAGTGGTAGAGCTTTCCCCAAATGAACTGAACTCTGCTTACATCAAAGATTCAACCATTTACATTCCAAAAGCGACTCAAGAACGAATTTCAAAAAAAGTGGTTAACGTAAAGATTCGTCCTGGAGAACCTAGCCCGGAAGAAGTTGATCGTGAAGAAGAGCTTCGAGAAAGTGCTAAGCAAAATGTAATTACCAGCCTTGAAACCAATCAAACCTGGGAAACAAACCGCATTGAAAGCTCGCTATCAAATGCAGCTTATACCAATCTACCTACAGACCCAGCCTTATTGCCACCAAGGGAAATTGTTGGCGCGCCAGATGGATTCGAACTTCCTGAAAACTTTTCCTATACCGCACAAGACCTAATCAATCTTGGCTTTACTCATCCAGATACAGGTCAACCCCTATCTCCAGTTTCAGATGCAGGCATTTACTACGGCAACAACTACGCCGTAGGTTCAGATGGTACAGCGGGTAACTTACTCATTACGCTGCCAGCTGACGCAGAAAATCGAGTACCTCCACAGGGTGTAAACACAGATCTTCTGAACATCAACAGAGCGTTGCAGAATGCGATCAATATGCGCTTACAGCTCCCTGAGCAATAACCATCAAGATCACAAAAAAGGGATTGCTTATGCAATCCCTTTTTTATCTCTAAACCTCTGATATTAACTCGAACAACTCAATTGAAGACCACAAACAGATGCCGGAGTATCTTTCGCATACTCATCAAACTCAGGTTGTTCAGAAAAAGGATCGGATAAGATTTTTTGTAATTTATTTACTTCGGAATAGTCACCGTCCTCAGCCCGCTCAATCGCAGCTTGAGCGAGGTAATTTCTAAGAATGTATTTAGGATTTCGATCCAGACAATAACGGGAACGTTTTACAGGGCAAAATGCCCCTTCATCCTCTAGGCGCTTCCGATAAACTATTAACCATTCCTTTAGAGCTAACGACTTCGACTCGGGTAGCGATTCCACGGATTCAAAATCAACCTTTGCTAGCGTTCTGAAAAAGTTGGTGTAATCCAACCTTTCTGTATGAAGGATTCCCAGAAGCTGACCAACAAGTCGATCATCTGCATCATCCTGATCAATTAAGCCAAGCTTTGATCGCATCTCAGTAAGATACGCCTTACCAAAAAACATCGGATAATCATCTAACGCTTTTCTAATTTGTTCTTCTGGGATCAGACTTAACAGCGCCTGTCCTAAGCATGCACAGTTCCAATAACCGATATTGGGTTGCTGGTTAAACGCATAACGACCCGCTTGATCAGAGTGATTGGGCACGAACGCAGGATTGTATCTTTCCATAAAACCAAAAGGACCATAGTCGAAAGTTTCGCCCATGATCGACATATTGTCCGTATTCATAACGCCGTGACAAAAACCTACAGCTTGCCACTTAGCTGTCATGAAGGCTGTCCGTTCTAAAACTGCTTGATAAAATGAAACGTAACCCTCTTCATCAGGGACTAATAACGGAAAGTTGCGAAGAATGATGTAATCGAGCAACTGCTTTAATTCATCATGCTGACTGGTGTAATTAAAGTATTCGAATGTACCAAATCGAAGATGAGTCTGAGCAACCCTACATAGCATTGCTGAAGGTTCTACTCGTTCCCTTATAACCTGATCGGCACCTTTGACTATTGAAAGTGCTCTAGTCGTCGGCACATCAAGCGCTGCCATCGCTTCTGAACACAAATATTCTCGAATACTCGAACGTAAAACAGCTCTGCCATCTCCCATTCTTGAATAAGGTGTTTGCCCCGCCCCTTTTAAATGGAGATCGTAGAGAAAGCCATCCTGACCTTTGATCTCACCAATCAATAGGCCACGACCATCACCTAACTGTGGCGTATAACTGCCAAATTGGTGACCTGCATAAACCATTGCAAGAGGATTTGTACCCTTAGCGACCTTATTACCAGACAACAAGCCCAGATCAAGTTTTTTAATAGACTCTGGATTCAGATTTAATAAATCAGCTGTAGAGGAACTAATCGCCACCCATTCAGGTTCAGTGATGCCCGAAGGTTGTTGCGCAGTAAAAAACTGATCACCTAAAGAATAGAAATCAGAAAGCAACTTTGCTGATGACAAAGACGTCTTTGTTCTTTCACTACTTGATGAAGCACCCAAAAGTCAGCCAACCTTAATTCATAATTCAGTCAAACGAGCGATACTATTCAACAACTAATGTATAAGGAGGCAGACTGTTTATCAACGCTTGGCCATAGCGTTGGGTAACGATCCTTCGATCCATCAAGGTTATTCGTCCTGTATCTTGCTCTGTTCTCAGAAGGCGACCACAGGCCTGAACCAGCTTAACGGATGCATCAGCAACTGAAATATGAAAGAACGGGTTAATTTTTTTCGACTCGAGCCATTCAGCAAGCGTTTTACCCACCGGATCATCAGGTACAGCAAACGGGATTCGCGCAATAATAACGTGAGTACAATACTCCCCTGGCAAATCAACACCTTCTGCAAGACTGGCCAATCCAACCAAGACACTTGGTAAACCAAGATCTACCCGCTGTTTATGGCGCTTAATCAATTCCTGCTTACTCATCTCACCTTGAATAAGACACTTTTCTCGATAAGCTGAAGGAACAATCGACATAACATTTTGCAGCTGTCTACGAGACGAGAACAGAATAAGGCTACCCTTATCATCCTTCGTTATCTCAGGTAAGCGCATTGCAATATCATCGGAGTGCTGCTGTTCCTGATTGGGCATTGAACGCAAATTCGGCACAACCAGCTTGGCACTTTGCCAATTGAATGGACTCATAACCTGCTCGGTTACTGCATTATTAAACAATCCAACATTGGTTTTAAAGCGGTCGAAGGAGCCTAATGCGGTTAAGGTGGCAGACGTGACCACTGCGCCAAAACATCGAGACCAAAGATACTGTTTTAGATCATCACTGGCCTGTATTGGACTGGTGTTGATCTGATAATCCACCTGGTGATTGTAGTCTGTTACATCAACCCAGCGGGCAACGGGCAAATAGGATTCGCCAGGTTCAGCACAATAACGGACCCAAAGCGTTTGCCTACGCTCAACTTCTGTTATAACCATTGATAACCAGGATTGCAGTTGTTCTAAGTCTGCTTTTTGAGCGTGATCCTTGTCCTCTAGCTGATCATCAACAAGATCATACAGTTTGTTAAACTGAGTCAGTAGACGACTGTAGGTAAGTTTTATTTGAGCACCCTGCTCTCTCAAGGCATCATGAACGTTACCTAGTTCAAAACGAATCCGGGCAATGGCTCGCTCATGCTCACTGTCACCCAATTCTTCTCTTGGTAGACCTTCCGATCGATCCAATAAGTCATAATGATGTTGGAGGTATTCAGAAAGTTCGGAATGAATAACCGGAATCACCCTGCATAATTCAGCGATACTCTGGTTATCAATTTTCTGAGGGACTCTACCTAACACACGATCTAACTGTTTATGCCAAACACGACTTTCATTCAGCCCCACTTGAGACGAAAAGTGGTTAATCGCCTTTTCAGGTAGATGATGCCCTTCATCAAAAACGTAAATCGTATTTTCAGGTGCAGGCAGAACAAAGCCCCCACCCAAACTTAGATCAGATAGAACAAGATCATGGTTCGCCACGATTACATCGCATTTTTCTAGCGTTTGACGTGCTTCAAAAAATGGGCATTGATTGTACATAGGACATTTACGCCCAGCACAATGATGTTGATCGGTGGTAATCTTGGCTCGAACTTCATCTGACAGATCATCAGGCCAATCATCCAAATCACCACTCCAGTCTTTAGACTCAAAAGACTGAGCCAATTCATCAAGGATGGGAATCATTGCCTGATCAGTTTGTTGATCTAATTCGTCTTCAAAAAGAAAGGTATTCTGTTCGTTCTTGCTGGGTGACAAAGCTAAATGCAAATTCGCGGGACACATATAACGTCGTCGCCCCTTTGCTAAGGCATAGCTGAAATCAAGACCTGAATTTTTCTGAACATCTGGCAGATCTTTGAGAACAATCTGTTCTTGCAAAGCAACGGTTGCGGTAGAAATAACCACACGCTTGTCATAAGACTTTGCAATTGGGATGACAGATAACAAATACGCAACGGTTTTACCGGTACCTGTACCAGCCTCAACTACTGCCACATAGGGATCTTCTCCGATCCGAAGATCTTTATCGCCCGTACGAATATTTCCTAATGTTCGAGCCAAGACAGCAATCATTTGCTTCTGGCCATACCGAGGCTTTAACTCTTTTGAATTCAAAAATTCTCGGTAAGCACCCTGTATGGCACTTTTTAAAGCATTATTTAGCATGAAAAGGTATCAGAATCCGATGATGGGCAGGCGTTAAATCAGCCGACATATTACTGTATATTTAAACACTACTCCAGACCATTCCAATCATCGAACGACGACATGTAGAAGCGAGTTCCTTGTAAATCAAACACTACCCCATCTTCTGTCACTGCCGTAAGTTGGAGTGCATCAGTAATCCAATCTCCTTCTCCATACTTATTTTGTCCCAAACGTATGGATCTGGACTCTGATCTCGAAGAGTACAAATGGCCTGAAAAGTGTATTGGAGGCACATTAGACTGCTGAGCTAAAGACAACTCTTTAATCTTAGGTAACCGTTCTGCTTGTTGCTGCGTATAATCAGTTACTTGGGAAGGAGACACCTTGGTAGAAGCGGGACTAATCACTTCCGGCGCTTCGATGCCTTCCAGTAGCTTAGATCTTAAGTCCAGCGTTTGCTGATCAGCTTTGGTTGAGAAATTGACCACATCATATTTAGGATCTTTTTCAGTTGCCTGATATTGCTCGAACTCTGCCTGAATAGTTCGTTTCGCTACCGCTGTTTCAGCTATGGTTCGTTCAGCAACCACATTAGCTGCTGATTTAGGACGAATAATATCTGCTTCTGCATAATCAAACTGGATGTTCCCTACATCCAAATTTGAGTGATTTACCGCACCTTGATTCGCAGTCCTATTTCCAATCACAGCAGGCTGAACTGTTTTTGATCTATGAGCTACAGGTCTAACGGCCTGGTTACTTTCGGAAGTAGCCACCTGATATTTCTGCGGAATTTGAGCGTGACGAACAGGAAGCTGTTCGGT
>Ga0255772_10002854_pt1 | contig 16746 bp, 9 predicted proteins | sample 071ome_34_FD_179970 | JGI IMG/M metagenome (GOLD analysis project Ga0255772, IMG submission 179970) | Coastal salt marsh microbial communities from the Groves Creek Marsh, Skidaway Island, Georgia - 071411BT metaG (version 2) | ecosystem: Environmental > Aquatic > Marine > Intertidal zone > Salt...
ATGAAGGTTGTCACTTTTTAGCGGCAGTGCCTGCTCCGAGATCTGGGAGGCCATGGAATCGCGTGCCACGTAATAGCTGACGAGGCTGGTGGCCAGAAAGCCGACGACCAGCAGCAGAATTACGGCGACCAGGACATACAGTTTCTTGCTGTACATGGGGAGGAGGGTGAACTTACCTGTAGTTGAATGACACGCGCTAAAGCACTGGAGTCCTCAATATGAGACAACCGGTTTGAAATGACCGGCAAACCCGGTAACAAAAAGCAGGTGTATAAACGGCCAGGTATGCAAGTGCCACATTAAGGCGGTAGTCTGGTAATTGACTCCTGGCGTTGTATATATGGCTAAACATATATATGATTTCCCATATATGGCTATAGCGCCTCTCCAGCTCTACAAATGCCTCGCCGATGAAACGCGCCTGCTGTGCATGCTGCTTATCCAGCAGGAAGGCGAATTGTGCGTGTGTGAGCTCACCACTGCGCTGGCGGTCAGCCAGCCGAAAATTTCCCGGCACCTGGGACAACTGCGCGAATGCAGCCTGTTGCAGGACAGGCGGGAGGGGCAATGGATTTATTACCAGGTGAACCCGGCGCTGCCTGATTGGGTCAGTCAGCTCATGGCGCTGACACTGGCCAATAATCAAGACCTGATCAAACCCGCCATTCGGCGCCTGGCCGCCATGGCCGACCGACCCGTGCGTAATCAGCAATGTTGTGCATGAATGTTGTGTATGAATGCTGTGCCTGAACGAACAGCCAACTTTATGAAACCCCACCTACCAGAAAGCCTATGACATATGGACAACGATTTACCCAACATTGACCCCGAAAGCCTGCAACTGCCTGACCTGGAGACCCTGCACAACCATGACAGGATGACGCATCCGCCCAGAATACTGTTGTTGTACGGCTCCCTCAGGGAACGCTCTTACTCTCGCCTGGTCATCGAGGAATGCGCGCGTTTGCTGGAGGCCTTCGGGTGTGAGACCCGCATCTTCAATCCCGCAGGCCTGCCCCTGCCCGATGATTGTGACGACTCCCACCCCAAGGTCCAGGAACTCAGAGAACTCATGACCTGGTCGGAGGGCCAGGTGTGGTGTTCGCCTGAACGTCACGGTGCCATGACCGCCATCATGAAAGCCCAGATCGACTGGGTTCCCCTGTCCATTGGCGCGGTCAGGCCCACGCAGGGTAAAACACTGGCGGTGATGCAGGTTGAAGGAGGCTCCCAATCCTTCAACACCGTGAACCAGCTCCGGGTGCTTGGTCGCTGGATGCGTATGATCACGATCCCCAACCAGTCGTCTGTGGCCAAGGCTTTTCTGGAATTCGATGACGACGATCGCATGAAACCGTCCGGCTTTTATGACCGCATCGTGGATGTCATGGAGGAGCTGGTGAAATTCACGCTACTGACGCGTGACAAGGCCGGCTACCTGGTCGACCGGTATTCGGAACGCAAGGAAGCCGGTGAGGCACTTATTGCCAGGGTGAACAGCCAGCGGGCTTGAGCTTAAATCAAAGGGGCCAGAGCCGTCTGATTTAATGGCGTTAATGTCAGTAGTCTCGCCAGAATAAAAAACCCACTTTAAAGTGGGTTTTTATTTGGCACGCACGGAGAGATTCGAACTCCCGACCAACCAGTTCGAAGCCTGTTACTCCCGACTCAGTCGCCGATAATACTCCGCCACCGATTCCTTATACTCATCCGGCACCGTATCCGGCGTCGCTGTCCTGACGTTATTACCCGTCCCAGTATTGCCCTCAATCTGCAACCCAACTTCCAGCTGCTCAATCAGGGCCAGCATATCGTTGTACTCGGCCGCCAGAATATCCTGGTTGCGATTCAGGCGGGTGGCTTCGAGCTGACGAATCCAGTCGTACATCTGGGCCAGTTCCTCGGCATTCAGTTCCAGATCCTGCACGGCTTCTCTGGCCTGCTGAGTGAACTGGTCGAGGTCGCCGTAGAAGCGGGGATCGACATTGATGGGGCCCTGGTTGAGTGGATCGATGCCGTTCCACGGGCCGAACTGGTTGCCGCCGATGAAGCGGTCGGCACCGCCACCGAAGTTGCCGCCAGCCTGCTGGCCACCCTGTTGCTGTCCGCCTTGCTGGCCCTGCTGCTGGCCGTTGGGATCGGGTTGGCCTTGCTGCCCTTGTAGTCCGGGCTGATTCGGGTCACCGGGCTGCTGGCCATTGCCGGCCAGTTGCTGTTGCAGCTGCTGGCGCAGGGCCTGGGCCTGGCGGCGTGCGACGTCCACGTCTGAGGTGCCGGGAGCGCCCTGGCCTTCGACCAGTTCCTGGGCTTCGGCAAGACGGTCCGCGAGGCGTTCCATTTCGCTGGTCACGGCGCTTTCGTTACCGGCGATGTAGACGCCGTAACCGGCATCAATATAGAGTGCGGCGTTGGACAGTGCCTGTTCGAGTTCGCTTTCCACCACTTCCTGGTTGGCGCGCTGCAGTTCGCGGGAGGCTTCGGGCACATCGTCACCGAAACGCTGCATGGCACGCAGCATCTGTTCCTGAAGGCTGGACAGTTCGCCAGCCAGCGCGGTCTTGTCGCGGGCCAGCTGCCATTCTTCTTCCAGTTCCATGCCGCGGCTGTTCGCGTCTTCACCGCTTTCGCGTTCGGCCACGGCACGTGCCATGGCCTGCTGCAGCTGCTGTTCCTGGCGCGCCTGTTCGCGGGCCATGCGGCGGGCCTGCTCGGCCATGTTGCTGAAGGAGGACTGCAGGTTGGCTAACTGGTCAGCGGCGATCTGTTCACGGGCACCTTCGAGCTGGCGCTGGGCTTCTTCGGCGGCGCGCTGCATTTCTTCCGGGCTGGCCCCGTCGCGCATGGCTTCGGAGGTCTGGTCCATGGCGCGGATAGCGCTTTCCAGGCGGCGCTGCAGTTCAGACTGGGCAATCTGCTCTCCTTGCTGGCCGCCTTGTTCACCACCTTGCTGACCGCTTTGCTCGCCGCCCTGGGCCGTCTGGCTACCCTGGCCGGCCTGGCCACCTTGCTGACCGCTCTGGCCCTGCTGGCCGGGCTGTCCCGGTTGACCCTGTTGGCCTTCCTGACCCTGCTGGCCATTTTGTGCCGTCTGCTGTGACTGCTGGCCCTGGCCGCGGGACAGCTGCTCGCGCTGCTGCTGCAGTTGTTCCAGGCGATCCTGCAGTTCCTCGGCCTGGCGACGCAGCATTTCCTGTTGGTAGCGCTGGGCATCGGTCATCTGCTGTTGGTTGCGCAGGTTGTTGGCCAGCTGCTGCTGGCGTTTGGCCAGTTCATCCAGCTGGTTCATGATGTCTTCTTCTTCCGCCTGCTGGGCCTGCGGGGACACGTTGGAACCGGTTTCGTACTGGTTCAGCTCCAGGTCCATTTCCAGTTCAAACATTTCTGCCAGGTCCTGCTGGGCGCGACCGCCACCGCCGCCACCACCACCGCCTTGCTGGTTCTGGATCTGGAATTCGTTGAACACGGCCTCGGCGCGCAGCAGGTGCTGCAGGGCTTCCTGGGCCGGGGCGATGGCGTCATCGAGTTCAACCACGGCCAGGCGCTCGGAAGCGGGGTACATGCTCTGCACGGCGCGCTCCATGTTGACCACGAATTCCTCGATCTGGTCATCCTGGTTGGCCAGCTGGCGGGCGCGTGTGCGCTCGGCCAGGGTCGCGGCCTGCTCGGCCAGCGTGGTCTGCAGTTCGGAGAGCAGGGTGGAGTTGACCTGGATCTGGCCGCTGCTGGCATCTTCGGCCTGTTCGCGAATCAGGTTCCAGGTGGAGGTGATGATCTGACGCTGACGGTTGGAAATCTCGTCCTGCGGGCCGCCCTGCTGGCCGCCACCACCGCCGCCGCCTGACATCTGCGACTGGCTGTAGCGGCGCTGGTAGTTCTGAATCTGGATGAAGAACATGTCGGTGCGCACGGTCTGGGTACGGTCACTGCCTTCGGCGTAGAAGGAGATCAGGTCGCCCGGTACCAGCGGCACGCCTTCTTCTGCCGGCGGCTGGCTGTCGTCAGTGGCGCCGTCCATCAGGGCCACGTAGGCCGCTTCGTCTTCTTCGACATCCTGCGCGATGGCTTCCTCACCGGTGATGATCTGGAACTGGCCGACATTGGTGCTGATTTCGGTTTCTTCCGGCACCCGGATGTCTTCGAGCATGAAGATGTGCTCAGCGGTGATGTCACGCACGTTGGTGGCCAGCTCGACTTCTTCCCAGTCGCCGCCGTTGACGGAGTATTTCAGTTTGAGCGTTTCCAAGTTGAAGTCGTCACTGGCCTCGATGCGCGCGGTGACTTCCTCGATGTTGCTGGCGTTCCAGTCGCCACCGGGGCGAATGAATTCGATGGTCGGCTTGCCGTCCTCGGCAATGCGGATGAAGTAGTCATCGCTCAGGCGGACCTGTTCACCGCCGACAATGGCGGCAATGTAGTACTCGCCTTCGTCAAGCACGTTGAATTCGGTGGTGGCATCCACGCCGTTGATGGTCATGGCCTGGTCGACTTCATTCAGCACCAGGGCACCTTCGCTCAGCGGTGAAGTGGTGGTGACCTTCAGTTCAATGCGCGTGTCGGGCAGGGTGCGGATATCGCCGACGTTGAACACTTCCGGATCACGTTCGGTCCACTCGGGATAGTTGTAGGTCAGCTCCAGGGACTCGATGCCGGGCACATCAACCACGGTGACATCAAATTCCGGGCTGCGCAGGCCGGTGGAGGTGACGTAGTAGGACAGGTTGTCCTGCATGGCAAAGAAGGTGAACTCGAAACCGGCGGGGCTGCCGACCATGGCCACTTCCTGCCAGTCATTGCCATTCTGGCGCACGTGAATGACAGCTTCATCGGGATCAAAGCCTTCCATCACCGCCATGACACGCAGGTTGGCACCGCGGCGCACGCTCTGGTCGCCCGGGGTGACCACGATGGACTGCGGAGGCAGCAGGTCATCAAAGGCCCAGCCGGCCAGCAGATTGCGCAGGCTGTAGTTCATCATGCCGGGACCGGCCACCAGCAGGATGGCCAGGATGACCACGGCCATGCCGCCGATACCGGCGGCAATGCTGAAGTCGCGCTGGCTGATGGTGGTCTCGACCGGCTGGGCGTCAGTCAACTTGAGGGTGTCTTCAGCCAGCAGGTCGCGGAACGGGTTGTTTTCCTCCCGCATTTGTTCATAAGTTTCGATGCGGCCGTCGAGACCTTTGGTGCGCGCCTCGATCTTGTGGGTCAGGTGATCATCGATGTCTTTCAGCGGGCGCACGATGGCGGTGATAATGGTGCCGGCCACCGCCAGCACGAGGAAAATACGGAAGGCAGCAACCGTCTCACCGGAAAAGCCGCTGGCGGTGGAGAACCAGGCGCCAATAACAGCCATCACCAGCAGCACGACGGCGGTCACCGCCAGGCCCTGGATCAGGGTGAGTTTTTTCAAACGAGTTTTGAAACTGTCTAAATATTGGTCTAGGCGTTTTGAAGTCTGCATGTCTGCTTTGCCTTTGCCTTTATGAAAAGCCTTGTGTGAATTCAGAGATTGCCGGTTCTTACGCGCAAGTGCTGGTTGCCCAGGAACGATTCGGCCAGCACGATGATGACCAGCAGAAACAGGAAGAAACGCCAGATTTCCCGCTCTTCGCGGTCATCATCGGCAGCCGTGGCGGCATCGGTGGTAATAGCGGCTTCACCGGAACCGGCCGTGCCTGCCACCACATTCTGCCAGTTTTGCAGCACCTGGGCATCCATAACAGTGAGATCTGACTCCCGGCGGTCGGGATTCACGGCCACCAGGACCTCACTTGCAGAAGTAATGACCCGGTAAAAGCCGGTTTTATTCAAGGCGATGTCCTGGGCCTGGGTGGTGTCGGACAGCGATAAGAGGCTGCTTCCGTCGGGATCAAACACCTGGCCGGACGCGCCGCCGGCGCGGGACAGCTGCAGGAAGGTGCCGGTAACCTGTTCGCGCACCAGCAGGTTTTCGTTGGACAGGTAGCGCGCGGCTTCGGCCATAAAGGTGACGAACACCGGTTTCACGGGCAGGTCGCTCAGCGTGTTGTCCAGCGCGGTGGTGAGCTGCATGAAGCGGCCGCGGCCGATCTGGCGCTCGATCAATACGGGACGATCACCAGCCTGGGCGATCAGGATGCGGTCATCCTCACCGGCGGTGACGGGCAGGGTGCGCATGATGACATTGCCCCAGCCGGAGGATTCGCGCAGCACGGGATGACTGCTGTCGATCATGGTAACCGGGTTGCGGGTCTCACGGCGGATACCGGTGGTGCCCATGGGCAGATCCAGTACCGGAATGGCGGCGCGATCAAGCATGTCTTCACCGACGCCGGCAATGACACTGCCGCCGCCGCTGACGTAATCGGTAATGGCCGTGGCCAGGCTGGCGTTCACGGCACTCATGTCTTCAATCACGATCCAGGGATAACGCTGCAGCACGCGCGGATCGAAATCGGCAATCGGCTGGGTGATGACATCATAGCCGCGCGGCGCGGTTTCCAGCGCGGTGGTGATGTAGGTGACACCGCGGGATTCGGGATCGTCGGTTAACAACAGGACCGGGGCGGGCGGGGCGTTGTCATACACCGTGTGACGGGTGTCATCGCCGGGCAGGGCATCGCTGGGTGACATGGTGATGTCGATGCGGTTGTCGCCTTCGGCAAAGGCGACATCAGGAAAGGTCACGTTCGCGAACTGGGCGCTGCCGGCCTTGCCGAACAGGATTTCTTCGGTGCCCTGCGGTTGGCCGTTGATGGCCAGGGAAACGGTGCGGCGCTGGCTGTCTTCGGTGTTGTAACTGCGGGCCGTGACAATGATGTTCTGGCCGCTTTCCACAACCACTGAGTCGATGGCGATGTTGGGGGTGTTGTCAGTGACGACACGCTGCAGGTCGAGCGTCATCGGGCGACCGTTGATGACATCGGGAATCATGTCGGCAAAGCGCACGGCCTGGCCGGTCTGCTGGAAGTCGCTGACCAGGTGCAGAATGAAGTTGGCCTGGCTCTGTTCAATCATCGTGTTCAGGGACGACACCATCACGCCGAGGTCGAGCTTGCCGTTGCCGGGAGACAGGCTGTTGATGCGTTCCTGCAGCAGCTCGGCATCATCGGTCACCGGCACGATGCTGGTGACACCGCTGGCGGCGGCATATACGCTGGCGACATCGTCAGCGCCCATGCTGTTGATGATGGCCAGGGCATTGTCCTGCGCCGTATCAAAGGCGCCGTCGGCCGACATGGAGAATGAGGTGTCTATCACGATGACGTGGTGGGTGGTGTCGGCGGTGATCACGGCCTGCGGCGCGGCGAAAAACACCGGGCGCGCAAAGACCAGCGCCAGCAGCACAAAGAACAAGATGCGCAGCGCCATCAGCAGCAGGTATTTTAGTTTTTTCTGCACGTGAATGCGTTTTTTCGCCGGTTCCAGGAAACGCGTGGTGGCGAACTGTTCGCGCTCGGTCACCTGGGTTTCCAGGCGGTGCAGCCAGATGGGCAAACCAATGCCGAGCAGGCCGAGCAGAAAAAGAGGGCCGATCAATGCCATGTCATACCATCCAGATTAATTCGCATGTCCCCTGTAGGAGCGGCTTTAGCCGCGAACGACGACTCCGCGAAATTCCATTCGGGGCTAAAGCCCCTCCCACATCGTGCAGGTATGTTTCCGCAGTTGCAGGTCGGGACAGGAGCGCAGGTCCGTTTCCCGACAGGGGCATATTCCTCACAGCCATGGTTGGCCATGTCGGCAAACGGCGCATTGCGCCTATGCCGACCTCCGGTCAGTAGATTGGCCTGATCCGTTGTAGGAGCGGCTTCAGCCGCGAATGAACACCGACGAAGATATTCGCGGCTGAAGCCGCTCCTTAGGGGGTTCATGTTTGCCAATGCGGTCGCCATCATCCGCGCTTCTCCCTGAATGTCAGGTAGTTGTGCAGCGCGCGGTCCAGTGGCTCTGACGTGTTGAGCAGCACGTGGTCGGCGCGAATGCCGTTGGCGGCTTCCTCGATGGTCTTGATGTGTTTCTGAATCTTTTCCCGGTACGCGTTTTTCATGTAGGTGGGTTCCACCTCGATGGCGTCACCGGTTTCCATGTCTTCATACAGCGTGGACTGCTTGATGTCCGGGTTGAGCTCGGCGTCATCAAGCAGGTGGAACATGATCACGTCCTGGCCATGCAGGGCCAGCGGACGGATGTTTTCCAGCAGCTCTTCGGCGTCGCAGTAAAAGTCGGAGATGACGGCGACCAGGCCGCGGCGCTTGATGTGTTCACGAAAGCGCGTCATGGGCTTGTTGATGTCGGTGCCTTTCGCGGCTTCGGCGGCATCGAGCGTGTGTATCACGCCCTGCAGCGAGCCCATCTTGCTCGTCGGTGGCCGGTATTCCTTGATCTCGTCGTCAAACAGCATGCAGCCGACGGCGTCATGCTGGCGCGAGGACAGGTAGGCGAGACTGGCACCGAGGTATTTGCCGTACTGCAGCTTGGTGATGCCGCCGGAGCCAAAGCCCATGGAGGCGGAGGTGTCGAGCAACAGCATCAGGTGCGAATTGGTTTCGCCGAGGAAGCGCTTGATGACGGTCTTGTCGGTACGGGAGTAGACGTTCCAGTCGATGTAGCGCGGATCGTCGCCTTCGGCGTACTGGCGGTATTCGACGAATTCCTGGCTGAAGCCGAACTTAGGCGAACGGTGCAGGCCGATGACGAAACCTTCCACGACGGCCTTGGCCACCAGCTCCAGGTTGGACAGGCTGGCGAGCACGGACGGGTTGAGCAGGCGTGTCTGCGCGTTCTTGTTGTCGGATTGGCTCAGGTTCATGTGACCTTCGTTTTGTTCATGTTCCTTTGTCGGCAAATGCTACGCTATGCCGATTTATGGCTTTATTCCGGTTGTACGTATATTTGCCGGAATACATTTTCATTTCTTGGCAAACGGTGGTCGCCTTGCCGGATGACGCCCTGAGGGCTCTTCCGGTCTTGTTCGTTGTGTCGAATGGCGCTGCGCTTATCCGACCTACCTCGTGTCTCATTGGTAGGTAGGATCAGCCCGCTGGGCGCCATCCGACATCGTTCAACCTTCTTATGCCGCCGCCGGAATCGCCAGGTCGTTGAGCATGCTATTCAGAATGTCATCGATGGTCACGCCATCGGACTCGGCATAGTAATTCGGCAATACACGGTGACGCAGGATCGGCACGGCGAGGTGTTTCACATCTTCTGGCGTCACATGGTAACGGCCTTCCATCAGGGCTCGGACCTTGGCGGCGAGCACCAGGTTCATAGAGGCGCGGATGGAGGAACCGAAGTTGACGTATTTTTTCACCATCTCGGTGGCCAGCGGATCGGCCGGGCGGGTGGCGCGTACCACGTCCACCACGTAACGGGTCACTTCCTGGGAAATCGGCACCTGGCGCACCAGCCACTGGAACTTGAGGATTTCCTCGGCGCTGGTACAGGCGGTCACGGGCGGCATGTCGACACGGCGGGTAAAGCGGTCGAGGACAGCCACTTCTTCTTCCGGTGACAGGTAATCGAGAATCACGTTGAACAGGAAACGGTCGAGCTGGGCTTCCGGCAAGGGGTAGGTGCCTTCCAGTTCGATCGGGTTCTGGGTGGCCAGTACCAGGAAGGGTTTTTCCAGCTGGTGGATCTGGCCGCGCACGGTCACGGTTTTTTCCTGCATGGCTTCCAGCAGCGCCGCCTGGGTCTTTGGCGGGGTACGGTTGATTTCGTCGGCCAGCAGCACGTTGGTGAAGACCGGACCGGGGACAAAACGCCATTCGCGTTTGCCGGTGCTCTGGTCTTCCTCAACCATGTCGGTACCGGTGATATCGGTCGGCATCAGGTCGGGGGTGAACTGGATACGCTTGAAGGTCAGGCCCAGGGCCGAGGCCAGGGTGTGCACCAGCAGGGTTTTCGCTGTACCGGGCATGCCGGTGATCAGACAGTGACCGCCCACGTAAAGGGTGATAAGCAGGTTGTCCACGATGTGGTTCTGGCCAATGATGGTACCGGCAATCTGTTCCCGGATCTGGTTGTTGGCCGTCACGAATTTCTGGACGAGTTCGCGGGTTTCTTCGGTATCAAAGGCGTTTTCTGTATCGCTCATAATGCGTTCCTGTCTGTTACCACGTTTACATTGTTATTAGTTCAATTCGTTCTTTGTCGGCAAACGACCTTACAGGCCTATGCCGACCTACGTCCTCATTCCGGACATGTTTCCATGTTCCGGTTTATATGTTCATTCATGGGCGACCGATGGTCATCTTGCCGGATGACGCTTCGCGCTTCCGGCGTTATTCGTTTTGTTGGATGGCGCAGCGCTTATCCGACCTACCTCGTTGTTCCATTGTTGTCTCATTCGTCGCTGTCGCCCCGGCTCATCTCGAGCAGCAGGCGCTGGGCCGGTCGGTATTGCGGGGCAATATCGAGCGCGGTCATCAGGTATTCCATGGTCTTTTCTGCATTGTCCAGCGCGTCCCAGGCCTTGGCAACCCGGTAATGGGCGGCGGCCTTGTCCAGCGGATCCAGGGCCAGCAGCACCTCGAATTCCTCCAGGGCCAGCTGCGGCCGGTCGGTGTCCATGTACAGGTCACCGAGCAGTTCGTGTATGTCTTCGCGGAACGGGTTGGCCCAGTTGGCATCGACCAGGACTTCCTGAGCCTTATCCAGCATGTCGCGCTCACGGAAAAAGCCGGCCAGGCTGATCAGCGCGTCGGGCACATGGCCGCCTTTTTCCCAGAAGGTCTGGAGCGCGGCAAATTCGTCATCGCGGTTGCCCAGTTCGCGGTTGGCGCGGGCCTTCACGATATAGGGGCTGTCGTTTTCCACGTAGTCCGGATAGGTAAAGATGGCGCGGTCAGCGGCGGCCGCGGCAGCTTCCCACTCGTGGGCCTGCAGTGCCTCAAAGGCGGCACGCATGTCTTCCATCCACACGCCCAGGCCGCTGAGCAGCGGACCGTATTCGATATCGATGAACTGCTTGAAGTGGTCGTCGAACTCGTCGGCGCTGATGCCCAGCACCTGCTCGATCGCGGCCACCGGGGTGGCGCCGTCATTAAAGAGGTAAAGCATGTCGACGATCTTGTCGAAGCCGTACTCGATGTCGATGAACTCAAACACCAGCCCGGCCTGCATGTAGGACACGATAACCTGGCCCTGGTAGGTGGGACGCATGAAACCGTCATCGAGTTCGGCGATGGGCATAAACTTGCCCTCGCTCATGGCCTGCAGCACATCGGTGGGAATCTTGCGGCCGGGAATCGGGCCGGTCCGCCATTCCTCGTACACGGAGATGCCTTCACTGACCCAGCGCGGTACCAGGTTCTCGGTAGCGCCGAGTGTGTACACGTGCGCCATCTCATGCCAGAGCGTGGTGCCCCAGTGATAGCTGGCTTCCGGATGTGCGGTGGGCGAGTCCATGGCAAAGAGGTAGCCGAAGGTGACCCCGAGCAGGCCGACACCGGGCATGCCGATGGAGCGCACGATGAAGTCTTCGTGGTTCGGGTAGATCTCCACCACCACCGGTTCTTTCGGCACCAGCCGATAGCGTTCGTTGTAGACCGCCATGGAGTCCAGCGACAGTTTGCTGGCGTAATTCTTCAGCACATCCTTTTCATCCTTGCCCAGGCGCAGGATCAGTTCCGGCAACGGCCCTTCGGGCGGATCCGGGTAGCTTATGTTGACGAAGTCATCGGTGAAGGTGTCGAGCAGACGCATCAGATTGACGGTCATCGGGTTGAAGGCATTGCCTTCATAGGAAATCTGTACCTGCTCGATGGCATCGGCTATGTCGTTCATGCGCAGCAGGTTCTGGCCGAGGTAGACGCGCGCCTCGTGATGGTCCGGCTGCAGGTCCACGGCCTGCTGGAAAAATTCGCCGGCTTCGCGGTAGCGGCGCACGATGGTGGCGTGATAGCCGGTAATGAAATAGACGTCGCCATTATTCGGGCTTTCCGCCAGGGCGGCATCGATATAGGACTGGTAATCCTGCCGTGTCATGAAGGCATAGGAGGCCCACATGGCATTGAGTTCCATGGCCGGCAGGTCATTGTCCTCGACAAATTCGGTGGCTTCTTCAAGCGTGTCCAGCGCATCGTCGTAACGGTCCTGGCGCAGCAGCGAGCCGATCACCATCATCATGGCGCGCAGGCGTGTGCCCGGCGGCGACAGTGCTTCTTCCATCACGGCAGCCAGGTGCTGGTTGAGCACCTCGGAGTCGCCGCCTTCACTCAGCGCAGAGGCGGCGCCAATGTGTGCCCACGCATTCGCGGGATCAATGGCAAGGGCTTCCTCGAACAGATTGTAGGCTTCCTGCGGCTGGAAGGTTTCCAGAAACAACTCGCCCCAGCGCACACGCACCATGGGATTGTCGGGAAAATCGTTGAAGGCCTGCTGGAACTGGGTATTGGCACCCTGCAGGTTGCCCTGGGCCCACTGGATTTCCGCGCGCACCCACGATGGTGGGTTGGAAATATAGAGGTCGGCAAAACAGGTGATGGCTTCGCGGGACTGGCCGCTCCAGTGCAGGTCCTCGCAGCGGTTCAGCTCATCATGATCGAGGGCGCCGTAGAGGTGATCACGGGACTGGGCGGGCATGCTGAGGCTGGCAGCCAGAACAGGAATAAGGGTAGCGGCTCGGGTGAGGCCACTGGCGCAGAGGATGGTGCTGTGACGCTTAGTCCCCATTAGCCCCGGATTCTCCCCTGAGCATGTCGATCTGTTCGCCGACTTCGGCGGATTCGAGAATCAGTTTCTGCAGGCGTTCGACATACTCGGCGTTGCTGTATTCATTGCGGCGCAGCTGCAGGGACTCGATATCGCTGTCGAGCTGGGCGCGTCGGGTCAGCAGTTCGGTAACCCGCGGATTGTCATCGCTGGTCTCCAGCGGCTGCACGCGGGCCAGGGTGAAGGCAGCGGCACCGCCACCGCGAATCTGCGGATGCTCGGTGGCCAGACGGCCGTCGCTTTCAAAGAAGCGGGCGGTTTCGCGTTCGGCAAAATCAAAGGCTTCCTGAATGCTGACGTTGTTGTTCTTGTTGATGTCGGCCACTTCACTGGCCAGGGCTTCGGCGAAGAAGGTGCCGAACTCGGTGGCGTTCTTTTCATTGCCGTTGCGGGTGGCGGTAATGATGATGCGGTCGTCGGTTTCCAGTTTCTCCAGCATGGCGCCGCTGGCGCTGGCGGTGCTGACAATGAAATGGTTGCTGCCAGGAAAGCTGCCCATGACTTCGGCCAGGTCGGCATCAGTGATGTCAGGGCCGGGAATATTGAACTTGAACTGTTCGCCGTCGTAGCTGCCATGGCCGATCAGGTAGATGGCGACCCGGTCATCATCGGTGAGCGTGCAGGTGAGGGCATCAAAATGGGCGAGCAGGGCGTCGCGGGTGGCGTCCTCGCCAGAAAAGGTGGTGACATGGTCCGGGCTGACGGTTTCGGAGGCAGCGGCAATCTTCTCACGCTGTTCGGTAAAACGGCGCTCGAATACCTCGACGCCACCCAGGCCCTGCACCACGGTGATGTACAGCTCGGCCTGTGCCGGCAGGCTGCCTAGGCAGGTGGCCCAGAGCAGCAGGGCAAGCGCGCTTTTAGACCATGTCATGAGGCCTCCTCATATAGTCTTCCACTGCCGGCGCAGTCCCCATTCCATGGCTTTCAGCAAAATCAGCAATAAAAAGAAGAAAGGCGCATCCCACAAGTAGCTGATCTGTTGTTCGGTGATGCCCGCGGTGGAGTAGGAAATGGCTTCGGGAATCTCGCCCCACTGTTCGGGTGTCCAGTACTGACCGCCGGTGACGGCAGCGACGCGCTCCAGCAACTGGCGGTTCTGGCGCATGTTGAAAATTTCCTGGCCCTGGTCGTAACGCACGGCGGTGGTGCTGGAGGAGACCAGGTTTTCGCCGACACGGGAAATGGCTTCAATGCTGTACAGGCCGGTGCCGCCGGGGGCAAAGCTGGCTTCATAGACGCCGGGCTGGCCGGGTGCCGGCAGCAGGTCGAGGGTCACGACATCGTTGTTCTCGGAAGACACTACGGCGGAAATGGCCAGGCCCTGGTTTTCCTCGGCTTCGGGGTCGCGCACCTCGGCGCGCACGCGAATCTCCTCGTTGTTGACCGCGCTGGACAGTTCAAACGGGCGTGGGGAGTTGGCCACCAGTGAGCGCGTCATCTGGCGCCAGAAGGTTTCGTGACGCATGTCGTCCACTGGCAAGCTCATCTGCCAGCGCCAGGTACCGCCGGTGGCCATGACGTAGGTCTGGCCGCGGCCGTAGGGCTGGGTGACCAGCAGTGGCTGGAGGCGGCCTTCGACGTTGACGTTCAACAGGGTGGTAGAGGCCGGACGCAGGTCGCCCAGCAGCTGGTAATCGGCGACTTCCGGTAACTCACTCCAGAGACGGTCGTTTTCGGATTCGCTGTCGCTGAACTGCAGCATCGGCGCCAGGCGGCCCGAGTCGGTGAGGGCGACCGGGGCTTTTTCGCGAATGAAGGCGGATTCTTCCATGCTGTTCAGGCGCACCGGCAGGATGTCCGCCACAGGGGATTCGGCCCAGCCGCCCAGGCCGAGACCGTTGAGGCCGGCCAGCATGAGCAGGCTGCCGCCACGCTCACTGACAAAATCACGAATGAGTTCCTGCTGTTCGCTGCTCAGCTCGGCGGCATTGTAGCTGCCGATGATCAGGGCATCGTAGTCAAACAGTTCGGCGCGCTCGGTCGGAAAACCATTGGCCAGCTGTTCCGGGTTGTCGATGCCCTGACGGTAAAACTTGTTCGGGGTGACCTTGAGCAGGGTGGACAGCTTGATGCTGGGGTCGTCGTCCAGGGCGCGCTGCATGAACTTGTATTCCCAGCGTGGCTCGCCCTCCACATAAAGCACCTTGTACTGGCTTTCCTGCACGTCCACGACACGGGCGCGGGAGTTGTTGGCCAGGTTGGTTTCCCCGTTCACGGGGTCAAGGGTGAAACGCAGGTCGAGCTGACCGGGTTCTTCCACCTCGATATCGACAAAGGCCAGGGTCATGTTCTGGTCGTTGCCCAGGGTGACCTCCTCGGTGCTCAGGAAAGTGCCGCCGTTATACACCTTGATGCGTGCTGTTCCGCCCTGGTCGTGGCGAATGCCGACGCGGGCGGTCAGGGTGGTGCCGGGCAGGGCTTTCTCGGGCAGGATCACTTCGGTGAGTTCGAGGTCCTCGGGAATGTCTTCCCGGCCGATGCCCACGGTGTGGACCGGCACGCCGAAACCGGCGATTTCATTGAGGTCGGCCTGGTTGATGGCGCCGCTGTTGTCGGCGCCATCGCTGACCAGGATCACCGCGCCCAGGGATGAGCCGCTGGCCTGGCGCAGGGTCTGTAACAGGGCAGTGCCGATCTCGGTGGCCTCGCCCGGATCCGGCAGATTGGCAAAGGTGTCCATGGCGGCCGCCGTAGCATCGAAGCCGTACGGCAGGATGTTGTAGATCTCGGCAATGTCTTCGAGGGATTCGGGGGTGAGCAGTTCCTGGGCCTGGACCATGCGGGTGGCACCACCATCACTGAAGGTCATGCTGCCCGAGGTATCGAGCATGATGGCCACGGCATTTTCGCCGCGCAGCAGGCGCTCGGAGACCAGTGCCGGCTGCCACAACACCACCATGACAACGGCGACCATCAGGCATTGCAGTAAACCGAGAGTGGCCAGCTTGCCCCAGCCCAGGTTGCCGGGACGGCGTGCCAGCATAACGGCCACAGCGACGGCAAAGACGGCCACGGCTGCCACCAGCACCCCCAGCGGCCAGCCACTGGCGAATATAAAGTCGCTGTCGCTGAAAACGGCGCGGGGATATTTGAAGAAAAATTCGAACATACTGCCAGTTTAAGTCAGAGGTACTGCCGATTACGGTCAGCCTTACAAGGGACATCCCTTATGACCATAAAATTTCTGTTTCATTATGCGTTTGCTGCGAATTACGGCACGCGCTTTTCCAGAGTTCACTTCCATGCGCTTGCAGGCATTGTCACGCGGGAATGTTGACGGCGACAAACGTGTGGCAGGGACATCAAGAAACACTCTGAACAGCTGACAATGACCTGCTCTTTACTGAGCACACTTCAGCAAACTTCGCCCCTTCCCATCACCCCGGTAAAAACGCGCCAGAACTGCCTGGAAACCGCGGTTTCCTTGGCTCTCCCGAAGAAGGGGGAAGCCATATAATCATGTTTGTTCTGAAAATACCATCCCCGCCCCCGGGCCAACAATGCAGCGTTCAAATGTTCATATTGCTGTCACATTGTTGGCCGCCCGAAGCCCCTTTGTTGCCCTGTTAAAGTCGCTGGTTTATGTTGGTCCGACACATGCTAGCCCCGAATTACGGGGCCTGCAGTGATTATCTGTGATATCTCCCGGCGTTGTTGCACAGCGATTATGAAGACTGCCAACAGGCACCAGGGGTCAGGCAATGCCTTGCATTCAATGCCTTGCATTCAGTGTACCGGCAACCCGTTCACCATCATCACCCTTGCCGCCAACCTGTGGCAGGCGGCCTGTTCCGGGCAGGACCCGCCGGCGGCCGCGGAACCGGCTCCCGAAATCGGCTTGCCACTGGCCAGCGCTGTTGCTAACACCCTGAGAAACGCCATGGGCGGCCGCGCCGCCCGGCGCGGTATCGAAACCCTGGCCATGCACGGTGACGGCACCCGCAACCGGCTGGGCCAGATTCCGGTGACCGGCGGTATTGACCCGGATGCCGATGACGGACACGGTGACCCACATTGTCGCTTTTTCCCATCACAGCGTGGTGG
>Ga0255772_10002866_pt1 | contig 16715 bp, 20 predicted proteins | sample 071ome_34_FD_179970 | JGI IMG/M metagenome (GOLD analysis project Ga0255772, IMG submission 179970) | Coastal salt marsh microbial communities from the Groves Creek Marsh, Skidaway Island, Georgia - 071411BT metaG (version 2) | ecosystem: Environmental > Aquatic > Marine > Intertidal zone >...
TGGACTTGATTACTAAGAAAGAATCTTCCGAAAACAAAGTTTATGATAGATTTTTAGATGTTTTTATAGAAAGATCAGCAAACAACTCGTAAAATATACGGCTGAACAAAATTAAATCCAACAATAAGGATTAATGGTGATAAATCAATCCCAGCCATACCTATTCGTAGTGCTGGAATTCTAGATCTAATTGGAGCAAGTATTCGTTCAAAGTATCTATCTAATACACTTTTTACTTGTCCAATAGGATGGTCATATGGTACCTGTATCCAACTTAGAATTATCCATGCAAAGAGAGAGTAGTAAAATAATCGAAATAATAAATACGTCACACTACACATTTATTTTATACAAACCTAAATCTTGGAGTCTTTCTCTTTCTGTAGAAGTCAATGAAGAGTTTGATGGCAGTATCAAAAAAACACCGTCACGATTTATTGATCTTATAGTTGAGTTACTCATAAATGCCATTCCTGTTACAAAATCTAAAATTCTTCTTCTCTCTTGTTGGTCAGGTATATCTCTTATATCCATTGCAACTATAAATTCGTCTTTTATAGCAATACCTAAATTATGAATTTCAGAGAATGATCTTAAAGCTTTAATTTCTACTTCATCTTTAGGTGAATGGACCCTAATGTCTCCAACATTTTCATCATCTATAAATCTATTTTCTCCAGATGGCCTGACAGTGCTATTTTGGGATGACACAACTTCATCAACAGAACTAGGCTGTTTTAATCCAATTGAAACAAGAAATTTTTCTAACATTATCTAAATAGTTTAGTTCCTATACGAACTATTGTAGCACCGTAATCAAGTGCTACTTCATAATCATTAGACATGCCCATTGAGAGTTCGCCTTTGTAACTATAATCCATTATTAATTTTTCATTTATTTGGTTCATTTCAGAAAAAACAGTCTTTGCGTCAGAATTAATATCCGGAATTGTCATTAAACCAACTGCATTAATTTTTTTCTCAATGCAATATTCATAAAAATTAAAGACTTCATTTTTAGTCACTCCACTTTTTTTTGGATCGTTGTCTATGTTTACTTGAATTAAATAATTAATGTCAGTGTCTAGTTTTTCTAAAATATCGATTTCTTTATTTCGTGAAATCGTATGTAGGTATTTAAATTTTTTGGTAATTTCTTTAAGTTTTCTGGATTGTATTGGAGCAATAAAATGATAATCGATATCTTTATAAACTGATTTGTGCAAATTAAAGTCAGTTAATCTATTTTCTCCAAATTCTCTAAATCCAAATTCGTACAAAAATTTTATTTCTTCGTTCGTCCTGCTCTTTACTACTGGTAAAAGTTTTGCACCGTAAGACACAACTTTTGAATTAATTAACTCTAAGTTACTTATTTCCATATAACACCAAATTGTCTTTGGGTAGTTTTATTTTCTCTATAAGAGTTGTAGGAACTGTTACAGATTGTGCATATTGATGATATTTCAACTTGAAAGCCTTCTTTTTCTGATAAATTTTTCAAGACTTGTGACATATTTAAAAAGAACATTCCATCTTTTAGTTCGATGTAGTCATTAAAGTATTTTTTGACATCCTCTTTAACTTCATAGCAACATGTCTGTGCATGTGGCCCAATAGTGATTGATAAATTATTTACATCAAATTTTTTAATTGCTTTTTCAACTATTCTATTCTTTAGACCTCTCCACCCAGAATGAATAGCGCCTATTCTTTTTTTATCACTTAATAGAATTGGCATGCAATCAGCGGTTTGCACGACTAATCCTAATTTTGGCTTTTCTGTATAAATTCCATCAGAATCATATACAGCAGATGATTGCACAAAAGTGATTATGTCGGAGTGAGTCTGATTCATTGATGCAATGTATTCAATACCTGCATAGTCTTTTAAATTATTTACAGATTTAACACTCTTATCCGAAAATAATGCCTTGGGAATTAATTTTGATTCGATCATCCTTTAATAAAATCAGGAAGACCGTCACCTCCATTATTCTCAAATTCACTTGACTCTTTAACTCTTCTATTTGGTCTAGGACCAAAACCTGCCGCTACAACAGTTACCTCTACAGCATCTCCAAGAGTTTCATCAATTGTATGTCCAAAGATAATTTCAGCATTATCATCGGCTTTTTCTGTAATTACTCTTGCAGCTTCATTTATTTCTTGAAGTTTCAAGTCTTCTGAACCAGTTATTGTTATAAGTACTCCCTCTGCACCATCCATTGTTGCTTCTAATAATGGTGAAGAAATTGCAGCCTGAGCAGCATTCGGAGCTCTTTGTTCTCCTGTTGATCTACCTATACCTAGAACAGCATTTCCTGCATCTTTTAGAATTGTTTTAACATCTGCAAAGTCAACATTAATTACTCCTGGTTGAGTGATTAATCCTGAAATCCCCTTTACACCGTTAGATAATATTTCATCTGACTTAATATAAGCCTCGCTTGCTTTAATGTCTTTATCTGAAATTTGTAAAAGTCTGTCATTAGGAATCACAATAAGAGTGTCTAATACATCTCTTAATGCTTGGACTCCTTCTTCAGCTTGAACAGATCTTCTTCTACCTTCGAAACCAAAAGGTCTAGTTACAACTCCTACTGTAAGTGCACCCAGCTCATGTGCAATTTCTGCAATAATTGGTGATGCACCAGTACCAGTACCTCCACCTTCACCAGCAGTAATGAAAACCATATCGGAACCTTTTAAAGCTTCTTCTATAAGTTCACGTGAATCAATTGCAGCTTGCCTTCCGACTTCAGGATTTGCACCTGCACCAAGTCCACGAGTTGTTTTTCTACCTAAGTCAAGTTTTAAATCAGCTTTGGACCCTAAAAGGCTCTGTGCATCAGTATTAGCAGCAATAAAGTCTACACCTTTGATGCCCATTTTTATCATTCTGTTAACAGCATTTGTTCCACCGCCGCCAACACCAACAACTTTTATAACAGCTGTGTAATTCCTAGGTCTCATATTTAAATTGACTCCTTTTTCTTTTGTAGTTCTTTTAGTTGCCATGATTTAATCTCCGTTCAATAAATAAACAATATCACTGGTTTAAATTTAAAACAATATATTTTTCAATTTTTATCTATATCTATAGTTTAGATTTAGATTTACGTACAATCAGCTACTAAATCTTCTTTGCTTATAAATCGGATCTCTCCCTGGCAATCCGAGTTTTCGATGAGAAATCCTAGTGCGGAAGATTTGCTTCCAAGATCTAGCGGTTTTCCAAAGTCAATAAGGGTAGATCTGTACTCCCCGATAAATGAATCTCCGTCATAGGTGAAGTTGAAAGAGTTAACGTCAAGATTGTAGCTTGTAAGTGTCATGATAAGTGATACCATTTCCCCATTAAACCCTGTAGGCACAGGACCGTTAGTTATAGTAAGAGAAGGTATAAGAAATATTTCATCTGATTCAATTTCTATCATATTTTTATAAAGGGTACTTTTTTTAGGCACAGAGCCTCTTAAATCAGTGATACTCATTATCTTGTCATATTCGTTCAATTCTATTTTTATTTTGTTTGGATACTCTTTTGTAATAATGACGCTTTCAATTGTAGGCATCTGCAGCATATTATCGGAATAAGTATCATTACTAACTAGCCAAATGGATTGACCTAAAGCCGGTTTTATTAAATCAGCTTCATCAAATATCTCATTATTACTAAGTACTTCTACTTTGATTACTCTAAAATAGGCAGAGTTCAAGGTAAAGCCAGTATTTAAAATTATTAATAAAAAAAGACTAAATATTAAAAATGATCGAAAAGATACTTTCTCTTGTTCATTAAAATCAATTTCCATTTAGTTAAACTCACCAATAAACTGGATTTCTTCTTCAAGCATAACTCCGTATTTATCATTAACCTTTTCTTTTACATGCTGTACCAATTTGTACAAAGACAAGGCTTTTGCTCCCTTCTTTGCGATAAAAAAGTTAGCATGTTTGCTACTAACACTTACATTGTTAATCGAATATCCTTTTAAGCCTGCTTTATCAATTAACTCACCTGCAAAATACTCTTTAGTGTTTTTAAACACACTTCCAGCGTTGTATATGCCTGGAGGTTGGCTTTTTTTTCTATTTTTATTGAATTCAGACATTTTCTCTGATATTTCTTTAGAATTTCCTTTTTCAAATTTTAAAATTGCTGACAATATAACTTTGTTGTTTAAATTGCTAGATTTTCTATAACTGTAATTTATTGATTTGGGATCTAATTTAACAATCTGTTTTTGATCTAAGTCATAACAATTGACCTCAACAACATTTCTTCCAATTTCATATCCATAAGCTCCAGCATTCATTTTTAATGCACCTCCAATAGAGCCTGGGATACCTAGTAAAAACTCTCCCCCTCCTAAACTTTTCTTTTTTAAGTACCTCGACAAATCAGGTAAATACACACTAGAGCCAACTTCTAATTTGTTCTCATCGTTCAGTAAATTTATAAAATTAAAATCTGTTTGTAAAACATAACCTCTGTATTCGTTATCAGCAAATGCAATATTTGATCCTTTTCCAAGAACAAATGTGTTGTTACTATTTATTTCTTCAGATATCTTGGAAAAATTATCTACATTATCTATAGTGATGAAGTTTTTACACAGACCACCAAATCTATATGTAGTTACCGATGAAAGATTTACACTACTAGTTTTCATTTAAGTATTTTAATATCTGAGGACCTAAAAGAGTAATATCTCCAGCTCCAATAGTTAATACTGTATCACCTGGAGAAATGTTGTTCTTCAAATAAGGGGGCACCATTCTAGGAGATTTTATATACTTGATCTTTTCACTTTCAAACATAAGACTAGAAATTCCTGGAATTGGCTTTTCTCCTGCTGAATATATGTCTGTAATAAGAGTCAAATCCGAGTATTCAAATGATTTACTCAATTCATTAAAATTATCTCTGGTTCTTGTGTACCTGTGTGGTTGAAACACTACTATTAATTTTCCTTTTGTATGTTCCTTTAAAGCTTTAGTAGTTGCTTTGATTTCAGTTTGATGATGCCCATAATCATCGTAAAAATTAATACCATTAAATTCTCCTATGAACTCAGTTCTTCTTTTTACTCCAGTAAAATGTTCAATGGCATTCAAGCATTGTTCTATTGATAATCCGTTCAAATTTGCTAAAGCAATTGCTCCTATGATATTTGAAATAAAATGATCTCCTATTAACTTTGTTTTAATTTTGAATTCATTTCCCTTAAACAGCAAGCTTGAATAGGAATTTAATTTGTATTTAGAATCTTTAGAAGCTGAGTAAGAAATATCTTCTGATCTTATTAATTTCGATAATTGATCATCATCAACATTAATTACGCATTTACCTTCTACGTTTGAAATAACATGCTTAAAAGCTTTTACTAAATTTTCAAAAGATCCAAAATAATCAATATGATCATGATCTATATTTGTTACGAGTAAGTTTTTAATTTGAATATCTTTAAAAGTATTGAATGCTTCATCAGTTTCTAGTATCAAGGGAAGATTTTTATCACCATAATGGCCGCCTATCCCATTAAATGAGGTAACACCACCGTATATGTAGGATATATCGATGTCATTAAATTTAAATATATGTGCAAGTAAGGCCGTCGTAGATGTTTTACCATGTGTTCCCGTTATTCCTATTACATCAACAGATTCGGATAATAATTTTAAAAAATCTGGCCTTGTTAAAACATTAGGTTGTTTTACAAAATCACTTAAGAAAGTAGATTCCATATTTATTGCTGATGAAACAATATACAATGTTTCGTTGCTGTAAGTAGCATTAGAGATGTCAAAATCTACTTTTATACCATCATTATTTAAAAGATTAGTAATATAAGAACTTCTTTGGTCATATCCTGATACTTCTAAACCCTTTTGAAATAAATATTTTGCGATAGAGCTCATGCCAGAACCACCAATACCAACTATGTAACATGATTTAAATGTATCAAGTGATATATTCATAAATCTCCTCAGCTATAGATTGATTTCCAATTTCTATTTCTGGTATTTCTAAATTATTAGATTTAATTTTTACTGAAATTTCTGAAACTTTGCTTAATAATTCATCAAATGAATTCACTTTAAATCCAAACTTCTTATTTTCTAAATACCTTGCATTCATATCTTGGTGAGACGATGTGGTGCCATGCTTGTATGGTACTACTATTTGTGGAATGCCTAAATAAGCAGCCTCAAGAGAACCTCCTCCTGCACGACCCACTAATATATCTATATTTTTGTAAAAATCATCCATGTCATTTAAAAATTGATAACTTTTATAATTTTCAAGTTCTAATTTATTAGTATTCTTAGCTTTCCCTGTAATATGTAGAACATTAAACTCCGATGAGGCTTCGGTATTAAGAAACTGTTCAACATAGTTATTTATTTCTTCAGACCCTTGACTTCCTCCAACAAAACCAATTGTTTGTACCCCTAATGGTTCAATTTTTTTTCTTCCTAGTGTTGTGTTTACTACTGGACCAGTATGTTTTAATTTACTTTTATTTATATTTTGAGTGCCTTCAAATGATGTAAATATTGTTTTTGCAAATATTGCACTTATCTTATTTCCTAAGCCTGCATAAATATTTTGTTCTTGAATAAAAAATTTAGCTTTCAAAATTTTTGAAGCAATTGCAGCTATTGGAGCAATGTATGCACCTGTTGTAAGTACTACTGATATATTTTGATCTTTAAGAATTTTGGTTACCCCTCTAATAGATCTTGAAATTGTAAAAAAATTAAATATATATCCCACTACTCCTTTCTTTGAAACGTATATTTCTGGAGTATGAATGCTTACGTCTAAATTATCTAGATATTGTCTTCCCCGGTTGTCACAAATGACAAATATATCTTCATTATTAGTTCCTAATTTTTTTAATTCTTTAATAAGGTTTCGCACTGGTAATACATGTCCTCCAGTCCCAACACAAAAAAAACATACTTTTTTATTCATAATCTCTTGAGTACATAATACCTAATGCTATAAAAATCGAAATCATAGCGCTTGATCCATAAGAAACAAATGGAAGAACAATTCCTGTAATTGGCACAATACCAACTGCACCTCCTAAATTTATAACTGTTTGGAAAAATATCCAACTACTAAAACCAACAGAAATTAGTTTTTTAATTTCATTTTTTTCTCTAATTGCTATAAGAAAACTCGTTGATATTAATATAAAGAAAGCTAGAACCAATAAAAATAATCCAAAGAATCCATACTCTTCGCCAATTATTGATGATATGAAATCAGAGTATGAGTTTGGCAACGATCCCCATCTAGCTCTAGATGTACCAGGGCCAAGACCAAAAAGACCCCCAGAACTAATCGCAATTCTGCTTTGATTAAGTTGAAAGCAGTCCCCTAACAAATCTATACCCAAATCACACTTTCTAGAAAGCCAGGTTTGTATTCTACTTAAACGGTATTCACTCGAAGTTGCTACAAAATAGAGTGGCAAAATAGAGGCAAAGATAGTTAGAGATGGGTAAATAAATTTAATTTTTGAAAAAAATATTTGTGAAAACAAAATAAAACAGATTGAAGCAAAAGTGCCATAATCTGGTTCCAACAAGACTAAGAAAGCACATAGTAGTGGTAGAAAGATAGATCTTACAAACTTTTTGAGATCAGTATCTTCTGTTATGTCAATTGATATTTGTTTAGCAACCCACAATATAATTAAAGGTTTTGCGAGCTCACTTGGTTGAAAATTAACAATTCCAAGATCAATCCAACGTCTACTACCTCCTACTACTATTCCATAAGTTAAAACTAAAAATAGTGTGGTAGTAATAAATACCATTGAAATAGAAGAGAATTTTTGAATGAAGTTAATATTTAAATTTTTTAAAATATTAAAAATTATTGCACCGAGTATTATCGCAGTTAAATGACGCTTTATGAAATAAAAATTATCACCATAAAGATTCAAACCTTCAACTGATGAAGCAGAAACATTCAGTAATATTCCAAATGAAATTAAAAACAGAACAGAAAATATATTTAGTCTCTTTATGAAATTTAATGAATCGACTTTCAACTAATTTCACCTACAATCATTTGCTTAAAATATTCTCCTCTTTCCATGTAATTCTTAAAATTACTGAAACTTGATCCACCACATGAAAAAAGAACAGTATCAAAATTTTTATAATTATTGTTTATATATTTTTTTAAATCTTCAAAACTTTCATATTCAACAACTAAGAAATTATTACTATTGATATCAAATTCAGAATTTTTAGGTACCATAATTTCTTTTATTTCATTTGAAAGAGATAATTTTTTAATATCTATTCCCTTTAAAAGTCCGTGCATTATAAGCAGGCAATTTTTAACTTTGTAAGATGCCTTATTAACTGATTCTAAATTCGTTGATTTTGAATCATTTATGAACTTAACTCCATTTTTAGTGTGAAAATGTTCAAATCTATGTTCTACCGATGATTGTGAAGTTAAAAAATTTAATACTTCTTCTTTGGGTATAGAAAATTTTTTACAAACATCTATAAAAATAGATACAAAATCATCAAAGTAATTATCTAAATTAAATTTTTCCTCATTAAAATTTTTGACATTTTTAAGCAATATTCCTTCTGTCTTGACTTGACTATCAACAGGTCCTAAAAAATTATTTTCCTGATTAGTTGAAAAATTAAATATTTTTAATTTAGAAATTACATACTGCTCAAAAGTTTCATGCCAATCAATATGGTCTTGATAGATATTTAAAACGACAGCCATTTCAAGTTCTATTTTGTTCAAATGAGTCAGCTGAAAACTTGAAAGCTCTAAAATCAAATAATCTAAATCATTCGAGTCTGAGATTAAATTTAATGGTGAATTTCCTATGTTTCCAGCTGGTTTACTTTTTATATCATATTTATTTAAAATTCTGTCTAATAATGTAACAAAAGAGGTTTTGCCATTAGTACCTGTGACTCCTATAAGTTTTACATTATTTATTTCACTGAATAACTCAATGTCTGTCATAATTTTAATTCCACTGGATGATGCCATTCTTAGAATTTCGTGATCTTTTTTTACACCAGGAGATACAAAAATAGTTTCTATATTGTTAATGTTTTCTGTATTAAATTTATATTTTTTATCTATATTTTCTTTATCGTCGTGTATTAAATAGTTTTTGTTTTGAGAAATTAAATATTGTTCAATATCTTGTCCTGTTGAGCCGTATCCAAGTATCAGTGAAGACTTCATTGACCAAATAATACATAATCTGCATAGAACAAACCAAGGCCAATAACTACAGCAATACCATTAATTATCCAAAACCTCACAATAATTGTGGTTTCAGCCCAATTACTCATTTCAAAATGATGATGAATTGGTGCCATTTTGAAAACTCTTTTTTGTCTATATTTGAATGAAAGTATTTGTACAACTACAGAAACTCCTTCAAGAATAAAAAGAAAACAAAAGAAAAATATTAATCCATCTGCACCCAGAGCAAATAATATTAATGGGAATAGAGAACCTAAGAAATGCGATCCTACATCTCCCATTATAATTTTTGCAGGATTGGTATTCCACCATAAAAATCCTAAACAAGCACCAGCTACAGCAGAAATTAATAGCGAAAGTTCAACAGTTAGGAAATCATCACCTATAAAATTTGAATAATACGTTGGATGACGATAAATCCAAAAAGAGATAATTAAAATCCCTCCAAAACTAATTGCACTACTTCCGGCAACCAATCCATCCAAACCATCTGTAAAATTTACCGAATTTGTAATACCTATAATAAAAAATATAATTATCAACCATTTAACAATGCCTATATCAAAACCTAAACCGCTAAAAAAGTAGAAATTTGAATCATAATTTAAAAATATAAAATAATAAGCACTAATACAACCAATCAAAAATTGTAAAGCAAATTTTTGTGTAGGTTTTAATCCTAAATTTCTTCCAGCTTTAACCTTTAAATAATCATCTATAAAACCTACTATTGCCATCAGAAAGGCAAGTACAAAAAGTAAAATAACATTTACATTCATAGAAGTTAATTCAACTTTAAATCCTTCTCCAATAGTCCAGAAATTTATATGAGATAATGAGTAGCCAGCAATAGTTCCAAAAACTATAAATAATCCACCCATTGTTGGAGTTCCTTTTTTATGATCGTGAAAATTTACTTCTTCTTGAATTTCTTGACCTATGTTTCTAGATCTGAAAAAATTGACACCGATCAATGTAGAAAAAATCACTACAAGAAAACTAATGCCACCAGATACAATGATTCCAATCAATTTTCTAACTCCATAATTTCTTTAGTAATTTGAACGTCGTCAAAAGGTATGAATTTATTATCAATTTCCTGATATTTCTCATGTCCTTTACCTAATACTAATAAAACTTCATTCTCTTTTAGTAATTGTACTCCTTTATGAATTGCTTCTTTTCTATCAAGGATTACATCTGAACTTTTATTTAGTGGAATACCTTCAAGTATATTTTTGGATATTTCTAAAGGGTCTTCATTTCTGGGATTATCATTTGTGATAATAACATAGTCAGCATTTGAAGCAGCTTCTCCCATTTTTATCCTCTTACCTTTGTCTCGATCACCTCCAGCACCAAATATTAAATTTACTTTTTCATACTTGTTTTGAGCATATTTAATTGCCTCTTTTATTGCACCAGGAGTATGTGCATAATCTATTATTACAGTTTTATTGTTTCGCTTTATTGTTTCAAACCTTCCAGGTGGATTTACAACATATTGACTTTTTTGTATCAAATCTTCCAATTCAAATAAATTCGAGTAATAAGCCATAGAAAAAGCTAGCAAAAAATTTTCAACAAATTTTGGACCTGATAATTGAATGTGACACTCAACTTGATTACTGTCAATTGTGAATTTTAATATTTGTTCATCTATTTCTTTATATCTAACATCATTGTCGTCATTTGTGCCAATGCTAAATGACTCGATATTTGAAGAACTAACAATTTGATTGCTTTCAGGAGAATCAATATATACAAATTTTTCAGACACTCCTTTTTGAAATAATTTTGCCTTAGAGTTCAAATAATTCTCAATTGAACCATGATAATCTAAATGATCTTGGCTCAAATTAGTAAAACCAGATACAAGAAATTTTAAATCACCTAGTCTGTTTTGATCAAGAGCATGTGAAGAAACTTCAAGCGATACTGAAGTGATATTTTTCTGTTGAAGCGAAATTAATTTAACAACATTAAATAATTTTGGGGTAGTAAGAATTTTCTCATTAGTGAATGAATATTTTTCCTTCTCATCAATAGTTCCAATAAATAAATTATCTGAACCAATAAGTTGATTTAAGTAAAAAGCTGTTGTAGTTTTTCCATTAGTTCCAGTTATTCCAAAATAATTAAGGGTTTTGTAGTTTGGGCTTATCACTTCAAGAATATAATTAAATATATTCTCATAATCTTCAAATCTTAAAACTTTTTCATCTTGAATATCACACTTATTACTTGTAATTACAAACTGCGGATTTTCATTTAGAGATGAAGAAATATATTCATTTAATTTATTATTATCGTCATGATTTATGCACAAAATAGAGCCTTCAACTACATCAAATGTATGGTTCACTACTTTTGAATAATCTATATCCATACTTTTTAAGTAATCTAAATTTAGATTTTTCAATTTTATTCTCCTGGTACTAAATAGCTTACAATTTTTTTGAATATTGGAGCGGCTGTTGATCCACCAGTTACATATTCTGTATGAGGAGAAACAGAAGCTCCCCATAAGATTACAGATCCAACAATAGGTCCTTCATTTGTTTCTATAAAACCTGTAAAAGAAGTATTGAATCTATAATCTGAATATCCAACTCCCTCTATGTGCGTTCTGCTTGTACCAGTTTTACCACCAATTGTATAATTTTCCATAAAGAGCGAGCGCCCAGTTCCATTTTCTCCTTCTACCACATTTATTAGTAAATTTTTTAATCTTTCTGATGAGTTATGATCAATTACTTGATTTGGCGAATTATTAGAATATGGAGTTTTTATTAATGTTAAATCAATATCTTTACCACCATTAGCAATAATGCTATATGCTTTAACCATTTGCATTTGAGTAACGTTTATTGAATAACCTATAGACAATGAACTAAGGCATGTTGTACATATTTTATTTGGATCAAAACTTCCCTTAGACTCCCCAGACAGCTCTATCCCTGTTCTTTTAGAGAATCCAAATTTTGAAAGAAATTCTTCTAAATCGTTAATATTTAAATCTTTTGTAGCAATAATTGTTCCAACATTTGAAGATCTTTCAATTATTTCTTTTACTGAAAGGTTGTAGGGTTCATGTTTAAGAAAGTCTTTGTAGCACCCTTTATAACCTTTGAAATCTTTTTGACATGAGTTTTTAATTAACTCAATAGTGTCTTCAACATAGTATTCCGTTTTTTCGTCTAATAAACCTTGCTCTAAAGCTAGTCCTATAGAAAATATTTTTAATGATGATCCTGGTTCATATTGTGCCCTTGTGCTGATTAAGTCAATATTTATTGACTCTTCATCTCCTCTCTCTTCGGCAGAAATTAATACTTCTCCAGTATTAGCATTTGCAAAAACAACTGAACAATTGAAAGCTTTGGTGTTTATAAGTGCTTCTTTACATAAGTTTGTAGCTAAATATTGAAGTTCGGAGTCGAGAGTTAATACCAGGTCTTCACCATGAATTGGTTGAGTAGTTTGAATATTTGCTTGTGGAATGATGCTTCCATTTGGAGCTGCTTCATAACTAATTTTTCCATCAGTACCTTCTAATGTACTATTAAAATAAAGCTCTAAACCCTCTATCCCATAATTGTCTGTATCAACTAATCCAACTATTTTTCTTATTGAAGGAGTATGGATAATCCTTTTACTAGAGGGTTCTACTATTACACCATCCAGACTCCAACTATTTATTTCCTCACCTTTTTTGTATTCGATATTCCTATCAAGATAAAAAAATCTAGTGGATTTCAAAATTTTGTTGGCAATTTCAGTGCTGTCTTTTTCAAGCAATGGAGACAAAAGTATGGAAACCTCTTTGATGTTCTTAACTTTATCCGGATATATTCCTATATTGAATGATTGTGAGCTTGTAACCATTGGTTGTAGATTTTTATCATATATACTCCCCCTCTTAGCTTTAAGAGTTTCTGACTTTATACGATAAGATAATGCTTGCTCTTTAAAATATTCAGAGTTTGTAAATTGTAAATCGTAAACATTTTTTAGAAATAAACCACAAAATATTGTAAAACTACTGAGGATAACAGTAAATAAAATCCAATTCTTTATCTGGTTGTAATTCATTTTCCTAAAGTCCCAAGAATATTAATTTCGACCAATTCTGAATCGATTTTGTATGGTGATGAAAGATCTTTATTAACTATGTAAACATCAAGTTTTTTAAAATTTATTGAATCTGAAATTTTTTCAATATTTTGAATTGAATATTTCTCTTGATACAAATTGAACGTTTGGTCTTTAAGAATTTCCAATTCAATAATGTCTTGATTAATTATTGACAAGTTGGTTGACAACTCATTAATTTTCATATTCGTATACAAATTCCATATAAGTGATGAAAAAATTGAAACTACAATTATTAATAAAAAATTTTTAAGCTTCATATTTTCACCATGAATCTAAGAACTGCAGATTTTGATCTAGGATTTTTTTTAATTTCAATTTTCGAAGGCTTTCTTTTTTTATATTTACCTAGTTTGAATAGTGGAACATTTTCACATGTACATATTGCGAGTTTAGGATCACATATACACCCTTTTGTCTCTTTGTCTATAAAATGCTTTACTGTTCGATCTTCTATTGAGTGATACGATAGAAAAATCATTATGCCTTTTGATTTAATAAAATTCTTTACAGTTTCTAAAGATTCATTAATTTCATTAATTTCATTATTTACTTCAATCCTTACAGCTTGGAAAATTTTTCTTACTGTGCTTTTAGTAAATTTTGGATTTTGCCGTGGGAGGGATGATTCAATAATATTAACTAACTCATTTGTTGTTTGAATAGGTCTATTACTAATAATTGTTTCTACTATTTTTTTTGAATTACTTTCTTCTCCATATTGATAAAATATTTTTACTAATTCTTCATAACTATAATTGTTTATAACTTCTTTAGCAGATAGCTCCTGAGATACATCCATTCTCATATCAAGAATAGAATCATGTTGAAATGAAAACCCACGATGTGGAGAGTCAATTTGATGTGATGAGAGACCAAAGTCATAAAAAACACCACTTATTGAATCAATATTATTAATTTCTAAATATTGTTTAATTTTTGAAAAACTATAATGTTGGACATCATGTGAATCTGGTGAGTTATGGACTGCTTCTAAATCTCGATCGAGTGCTAAAAAATTTATATTATTATGATTTTTTTTAAAGTACTTAAAATGAGATCCGTATCCATATGTTGCATCTATAAATATTCCATCTGGTACATCAATAAGCAAATCAGATATTTCTGATGTCATTACTCCATCGTGTGTCAAATACTCTGCCCTGTTTGTATTCATACCCAGCTCTCTAGAACTGGCACCAATTGGAAAGTTGGGCGGAGTAAGGGTGTTCCAATTTAGTTGTCTAGAGAGCTGGCTATGAACCTATCCTTTCACTTCATTAATATTTGCAAATGCTTGGTCTGCTTCATTTTGGATTTTCTTCCAACTTCTTGTTGACCAAACTTCAACTACTGGGCCTGATCCAGTAACGGTTACTTCTTCGTTGATGTCTATACCGCTATATGCACGTAGATTTTCAGGTACCTGAACTCTTCCAGCAGAATCGATTTTTACATCTACAGCGCCACTAAACAAAGCTCTTCTTAATTGTCTAGATGTTCGATCTGTGGAAGGAAGCGATGCCATTTTTGAGGCTTCATTTTCCCAATTGTCTTTTGTTAATATTTGAAGACAATTATCTTGTCCCTTGGTGATTACACAGCCCTGTTGAAGCTCTTCTCTGAACTTTGAAGGTATAACTACTCTACCTTTAGAGTCCATTGTATGTTGAAACTCACCAAGGAACACTTTATCCGCCTTTCGTGCCTTGAACCACTTTTAAACATTATATGACACTTTATGACACTCTGCAACACTTTTTGAGAAAAAATTTTTATGCTGAAATAAGGTATTCTTCCCAAGAAGGATCTGGATTGCTGCCAACTATAGTCTTGATCCAAAAATTGTCTTTTGGATTAGATGGAGGATTTTTAAGATTTAAATGTGTTTGATGTAGAAGCTTATCGGCTTTTATTAAATTACACTTTTTGCAACACGCAACAACATTTGACCACTCATGTAGGCCACCTTTGGAACGAGGAATAATATGATCAACCGACTCTGCAGATTTACCACAATATTGACATGTAAAAAAATCTCTAATAAATATATTTTCACGATTTAGGGCTACTCTCCTAGCAAAAGGAGCTTTAACAAAATAAGTTAAAATTCCAACTTTTGGAACAAAAAATTCTTCTTTCTCAGAATGTAAAATTATTTCAGAATTTTTTATAGCGTTTATTTTCTTATTATGCATTAGCGAAATTGCTCTTTTAAACGAAACTACAGAAAGAGGTTGGAATGTAGAATTTAAAATTAATGTCCTATGACTTGATAGGTTCATGGTAAATCTAAGCTGTTTTGATTTTTATGCTTGAAGTTCTTGACTAAGTACATCATCTTCCACTTTAGTCAATAAATTTAAAAATCTTTCTTTATCTAACTCAAATTTGGAAACATCTTCTTTAACTTCTTGAGTGACAGTATCAATTGTTTCGAAAAATGTAAGTTGTCCATTTTTCAAAGCGTCAAAAACTTCATTGTCTTCAACAGAGTATATTGTCTTACCATCAGACTTAAGTTTTACTTCTGATAAATGTTTTGTAAGATCACCATTTTTAGTTAAATATTTCCAAGCCCTTCTAACTCTTTGAATACTCATGCCATTATCAAGTAATGTCTTTATAACCCTCAAGGCAACAATATCTCTAAATGAATAAAATTTAGGAACTCCAGGTTTTCCATCAGAAGATTGTACTGATGGAGATACTAAATTTACTTTGTCCCAGTATCTTAATTGATGAGATGTGCATCCAGAAAGATAGCATGCTTGCTTCGATGTAAAAGCATTTTTCTTCAAACCTTACTCCTAAAAAAAATGATGTATATTTAATTTAATTAAATTTTTTATCTTTGTCTAGAGCTATCTTGGTTTCTTAAAATTCTAATTACTTGTTTTATGTTCCATTCTTTTACATTTTCAGCTTGTAAAAGTGATCTTGTATTTGCGACAAATACATATCCAGCAACTGCCATTACAGAAAATCCAAATATAGCTATTGCGGGTTGAATTATATAAGTACTAAACATTGTCAATAGTCCTAAAACAAAAACAAAAAAAGAAATAACAGCTCTGTTTCTTGTAAATTTAGAAAGAGTAGAGTCTTCAACTGTTTTTGCTAAACCAGGATCGTCCTTCATTAACTCTTGTTCAATTTGTTTTAAAATTTCTTCTTCTTTTTTATTCAAACCCATATCTAAATCTTAATATAAAAATGAGTTAGTCTAAATTTATGGGTAATTTATTTCTTAGACATGGTGAGGTTGAAAATGAAA
>Ga0255772_10002869_pt1 | contig 16704 bp, 19 predicted proteins | sample 071ome_34_FD_179970 | JGI IMG/M metagenome (GOLD analysis project Ga0255772, IMG submission 179970) | Coastal salt marsh microbial communities from the Groves Creek Marsh, Skidaway Island, Georgia - 071411BT metaG (version 2) | ecosystem: Environmental > Aquatic > Marine > Intertidal zone >...
GGTGAACAGGTTGCGACTGCATTACAGTTTGACTTAGAATACGAAAACCTCATCATGGCATCCATGAGAGGACGGGCAGGACAGGTTCTAGGGGGTGGCTTCTCTGGTGGGAAGGCACAACTAGGTGTTAGAACCACTAAAGCAGTTAAGAAACTAGGATGTTCTAACCTCAAACAAATTATTGAATCAGACAAACTAATTATCAATGATTATGACCTAATCAATGAGTTCTCTACCTTTATTCTTAAAGGACAAACCTTTGAGGCAGAAGATGGACACTCAGATGACCTTGCAATGTGTTGTGTATTGTTTGCATGGATGGTTCAACAGACATATTTTAAAGAATTAACAGATGATGACATTCGTGCTAGAATGTTTGCAGAACAACAAAACCAATTAGAACAGGACATGGCACCATTTGGATTTATGGACAATGGTGTAGATGACCCCTATGGGGAAACTGTGATTGATGAGTATGGAACTCGTTGGAGTCCTGTTGTTAGAACACATGACTCAGATTGGTAGAAAACTGCAAATACCTACATAATGTCAATAATATCGTTTTCTAGTTTTAGAAAACAATTCGCACAAACAACCTTGGATTCTTTGATGAGACCAACAACTTCTTTTCTGGATTCTTCATTTAATCCTTTACGTTTGGTGCGTTTGCGTATTTCCCCTTCGTGGGGAAAGAACTGGAGACAGGCAGTTTCAGATTCTCCACAGTAGTGACAGAACTTATCAGATAGGTATTCATTAACCCATATCTTTCGAGCTCTGTAATTCCTTTGGGAAACTTTCTTGATTGTCTCTTTATATTTTTGGTAGAATTCAGACATAAAACTATTTATATGCACACTAACCTATAAATTTAAGTCTGAAGAATACCTATTTTATAAATATAAGTGTAAATTTGAGGAAAACCTTAGATTATTGAATCCATAAAGGAGAATAAGAGATGGCATTTCAAGTATCCCCTGGCGTGCTCGTCAAAGAGATAGACTTGACAAATGTTGTTCCTGCCGTTGCAACCTCTATTGGTGCAATTGCTGGTGCCTTCCAAAAAGGCCCAATGAACACAATTGTTCCTATCGGTTCTGAAGCAGAACTTGTCGAGACTTTTGGTAAACCTAACTCAAGTAACTTTGAGATGTGGTTTACTGCCGCTAACTTTTTACAATACGGTAATGCATTGCGTGTTGTTCGTGCCGAAACAGGTGCGAGAAACGCTATTGCAAACGGTGGTTCATCCCTTCTGTCTGGAACAGGTGACGGTTCAACAACTGACTTTACAATGAGTCAGTCTGTATCTGATGCAAGTCTACTTAACGTGACTGTTGACGGAACTGTTTCTACTGCTTTCACAGTATCGGGAACTACTATTTCATTCACAACTGCACCAGCTAATGCTGCTGTAATAGTTGTAAAACTTGGTGTAAGAATCACCAATGACACATATTATGAAGATAACTATGCAGATGGTTCTGGTTCATTCGGTAACTGGGCATCTAAGTATCCAGGCGCATGGGGTAACTCTATCGGAGTTTCAATCTGTGCTTCTGCAAACGCATATGAAGAAACAGTAACTTCACTAGTAAACGAACCTTCGGGAACAACTGCTGGTGACACAACAATTGATGTTGATGACGGAACAGAGTTCCAAGTTGGTGACATTGTATATTTCCAAGAATCTGCTGGACACCAGTATGAAGTAACTGGAATTGCTGTAAACACATTGACTATTCGTCAACTAGACAATCCAAACGGTGGTGGTCTCCATTCTGCAATCGCAGATGATACTGCAATTCGTAGACGTTGGAGATTCTATGACTTATTTGATGCTGCTCCAGGCACCTCAAACTGGGCAAAAGCAAACGGTCTGGCATCTGCTGCTGACGAACTGCATATTGTAGTGTATGACACAACTGGTGAAATCACTGGTTATGACATTGATGTTGCTGGTAACAGAACACTTGCTGTTATTGAACAGTTTGCATTCCAATCTAAGCATCCAAATGCAAAAGATTCTTCTGGAACTACACTGTTCTACCCAACTACAGTGAACAGAGGTTCATCGTATATTTGGTGGACTGACCATGACACAACTGGAACAGATTGGGGTTCAAACCTTACATCTGCTGGTTCTGATACAACTTTCGTTGCACAAGACCTTCCAATCGTTGACACATTGTCAATTGGTGCTGATGACCTTGCACCTACTGTTGGAGAACTTGACCTTGCATATGATATCTTCTCAGACACAGAAACAGTTGACGTAAACCTAGTAATGGCAGGGCCTGCTCCTACTGGTGCAGACGGTGTAACTCACGCAACTAACATCATTGACCTTTGCGAACTTCGTAAAGATTGTGTTGGTTTCATCTCACCAAGACGTGCAGATGTTGTGGGTGTAACTTCTGGTGCAACTCAGACTACTAATGTAAAAGCATTCTTTGATGGACTTGCTTCGTCTTCTTATGCAGTATTCGATTCTGGATACAAGTATATGTATGACAAGTATAACGATGTTTATCGTTACGTTCCATTGAATGGTGACATTGCTGGTCTTGCTGCAAATACTGATAACGTTGCTGACCCTTGGTTCTCTCCTGCTGGTTATAACAGAGGACAGATTCGTGGTGCAGTGAAACTTGCGTTTAACCCAACTAAGGCACAAAGAGATATTCTTTATCCTGCTCGTATCAACCCTGTTGTTACATTCCCAGGCCAAGGAACAGTTCTCTTCGGTGACAAGACTGCATTGTCTAGACCATCTGCATTTGATAGAATCAATGTTCGTAGATTGTTCATTGTTCTTGAAAAGGCGATTTCAACTGCTGCGAAATTCCAGTTGTTTGAATTCAACGATGAGTTTACTCGTGCTCAGTTCAGAAACTTGGTTGAACCATTCTTGAGAGACGTTCAAGGTAGACGTGGTATCACAGATTTCTCTGTTGTTGCAGATGAAACAAATAACACTGGTGAAGTAATTGATAGAAATGAGTTTGTTGCAGACATCTACATCAAACCTGCTCGTTCAATCAACTTCATTACACTTAACTTTATTGCTGTTAGAACTGGTGTTTCTTTCAGTGAGATTGGTGGATAAGGAGATAAAAAATGGCTAGTATTGACGACTTTAAAGCAAACCTTATCGGTGGTGGTGCTCGTGCCAACCAATATCGTGTTATTATTACAACTCCCCCAGCAATCGCAACTGGATTAGACATTAATCGTGCGTCATTCCTGTGTAAGGCAACTTCTTTGCCAGGACAGACAATCGGTGAAGTTCCTATTCAGTTCAGAGGTAGAACACTTTACCTTGCTGGTGATAGAGAGTTTGAAACATGGACTACAACTGTCATTAATGACACTGACTTCATGGTTCGTAATGCGATGGAACGTTGGATGAATGGTATCAATGACTTGGACGAAAATACAGGACTTGTCAACGTATCTGACTACACTGCTGATATTACAGTAGAACAACTAGATAGAGATGATAACATTCTGAAACAGTATACGATGAGAAACGTATGGCCTACAGCTGTTACACAGATTGACCTATCATACGATACAGCAAACGAAATCGAAACATTTGACGTGACATGGAGATACACTTCATTCACTTCTCCAACAATTTAAGGTTTTACAGACCTACTAAATAGTAGGGTAAAACTTAGGAGACTTATAGTATGGCGGAACTTTTTGGTTTCAGAATTACAAGAGCTAATCAGAGTAAGGGTAGTGATGCATTCACTGCCCCTACTACTGATGACGGCACACTTGACGTAGTTTCGGGTGGAGGACATTATGCCTCTGTCTTGGACATGGATGGTCGTGACCGTAATGAACTTGACCTAATTCGTAGATATCGTGACATTGCACAACAACCAGAGTGTGATAGTGCAATTGAAGATATTGTAAATGAAGCAATCGTCTCTGATGAAAGAGACCAATCAGTATCAGTATCACTTGACCGTTTAGACGTATCCCCACAAATCAAACAAAAGATTCGTGAAGAGTTCAATGAAATTCTTCACCTTTTAGACTTTAATGCTAAAGGACATGATATCTTTAGACGTTGGTATGTGGATGGAAGAATGTATTACCATAAGGTAATTGATTCAAACAATCCTCGCAAGGGACTTAAAGAACTACGTTACATTGACCCTCGTAAAATTAAGAAGGTTCGTGAAAACAAAAAAGATATTGATAAAAAAACTGGTATTGATGTTGTAAAGAAAGTAGATGATTTCTACATCTACAATGACAAAGGTTGGGAACAAAATGTAGGAACATCTGATGGAATTAAGATTACTTCAGATTCTATTACATACTGTCCATCTGGACTAGTAGATATGTCCAAAGGGACAGTTCTTTCACATCTCAATAAAGCAATTAAACCAGTAAACCAGTTGCGTATGATTGAAGACGCATTGGTTATCTATCGTATTTCTCGTGCTCCAGAGAGACGTATTTTCTACATTGATGTTGGTAACTTACCAAAAATCAAAGCAGAGTCTTATCTGAAGGACGTAATGAATCGTTATCGTAACAAACTTGTTTACGATGCAAGAACTGGTGAAATTCGTGACGACAGAAATCACATGTCTATGTTGGAAGATTTCTGGTTACCTCGTAGAGAAGGTGGTAGAGGAACAGAGATTACTACTTTGCCTGGCGGTTCTAACTTGGGAGAGATTGATGATATCACTTACTTCCAAAAGAAACTGTATCGTTCTTTGAACGTTCCAGTATCTAGACTCGCAGAGGAAAGTGGATTCCAAATCGGACGTTCTGATAATATCACTCGTGACGAATTGAAGTTCACAAAGTTCGTTCAAAGACTTCGTAAAAAATTCTCTGTTATGTTCGCAGACATGCTGAAAACACAACTTGTGTTGAAGGGTGTGATTGCAGTTGAAGAATGGGATACGTTTAAAGAACATATCCAATTTGACTTCTTGCAAGACGGACACTTTACAGAGTTGAAGAATGCAGAAATTCTAAGAGAAAGACTTGACATGTTGGGTCAGATTGAGTCATATGTCGGTCAGTATTTCTCTAAAGAATATGTAAGAAAACACGTTCTCAGAATGTCCGATGAGGAGATTGAAGAAATTGAGAACCAAATTAAAGATGAATCTGGTGGTGAAATGGGTGGAGACGGTGCCGATGATGGTATGTTTGCACACAATGACCCCACTAAAGGAGATAATAAATAATGGAACAAGTAAGAAACTTTGTAGATGCAATTGCATCTGGTGATAACCTAGAAGCAGAAGCACAATTCAACCAAGCACTTTCACAGAAGGTTGGAGATGCTCTGGAAACAAAAAGACAAGAAGTTGCAAACACACTTGTAACTGGACATGTGCCACAGGATAAAGAAAACAGTGACTAAACTATTCTCGCAGTTTCAAAAGGAACTACCAGAAAAAGATGAACACAAAATGTCTAGGGAGTATAAGAAGTTATCTCCCAAGATGAAAGATGCTGTGGACGCAATTTTTAAGGAAATGGAAGACAAACCTTCAGATTTCCTAAATAGTTTTGATAAAACAATAAATAATGTCTCAAAGAAGTATAAGGTTCCGCAAAAGAAACTTATGGACTACTTTGAGAATGAAGTATTAACGGTAATGTAAGGACTAGGACAATGCAAGTAAAAGGAACAGCAACTGACCTCGCAACTGGAACCACAGGGTTCGTAGGTGCTGGTGCAGTTTGGGTATTTAACACTGGTTCTGCTCAAGTAGTCACAGTTCGTAACTCAGCAGACGATGCAGACGTAGGAACTATCTATGTTGGTGCCGGTGCTGGCATTGTTATCCACTTGGAAACAGGGCAAGGGTTGCGTGGCGCAACTACCTTGAAGGGAACAAAAATTACGAATTCGGGGTATTAAGACATGAAACTTATTGCAGAACAGATACAAGAAGTAGAATACATCGTTGAAGAAAAAGACGGTGGTAATAAAGAAATGAAGATTCGTGGAATCTTCATGCAGGCAGACATGAAAAACCGTAATGGTCGTGTCTACCCAATGAACGTGTTGACAAAAGAAGTCGCACGTTATAATAAAGAATTTGTTGCTGAAGGTCGTGCGTTTGGGGAACTGGGTCATCCAGAAGGCCCTACTGTCAATCTTGACAGGGTATCGCACATGATAACTAAACTGGAAGCTGATGGGAAGAACTTTATCGGTGAGGCGAAACTGCTCTCAACTCCGATGGGGGAAATTGCGAAAGCACTAATCAAAGACGGTGGTAAACTCGGTGTCTCTTCAAGAGGTATGGGTTCACTGGAGTCTAAGGGTGGTGCAAATTATGTGAAAGATGATTTTTATCTTGCCACTGCGGCAGATATTGTTGCAGACCCTTCTGCACCTCAAGCCTTCGTTGAAGGTATTATGGAAGGTAAAGAATGGATTTGGGACAATGGAATACTTAAAGAAGTAGAGATTCAAAACATCAAAAATGACATTAATGAAGGTGTAAGACGTAAACAGTCAAATGTTTCCGCACTTGCCTTCGCAAAATTTTTGTCAAAACTTTAATCATTATAAATATGTTAAGATAACAACTCAAGGAGAATCTTCAAATGTCAGAACTAGACAAGACAATTGAGGAACTAGAAGCGGAAGTCCAAGCAGAGCTTGAAGAAGCAAAGCAACCTACGGACGGTGCCGACAAAGGTGACTCAAAAATGGAAAAAGTGGAAGGTGAAGTTCAAGACCTTGGCAAAGCAGTTGTATCCCCAGATGAGAAGAAAGGTGCTGATGCCGCAAAAGCAACAAAACCTGTCAAAGATGCTCAGAATAAGGGTGCAAAAGATGCCAAAGGCGATGATGAACCTACCAAGATTAAAGAACCTCTCGCAGCAGGTCATGAAGTTGACCATGATGGTGAGGAGTTGGAAGAAGGTCGTATGACTAAAGCCGAAATGATTAACGCAATGTATGAGAAAGTCAAGAAGATGGAAGGTATGAAAGCAACGGATATCCAAGCTGCATACGGTGCCATGATGAAGGATGAATCTATGCATGGAGACGATGAAGAAGAGAAGATGGATGAATCTACTCTTGAAGAACGTCTTGCAGGCGTTGACGTTTCTGAAGACGTAAATGCTCTAACAGAAGGTGAAGACCTTTCTGAAGAATTCAAGGGCAAGGCTGCAACTATTTTTGAAGCTGCGGTCAAGTCAAAACTTCGTTCTGAAGTCGAAAGAATTGAGTCTGCAAAGACACAAGAAGTCGCTGAAGAAATCAACAGAGTGCGTGATGAATTGACTGAAAAAGTTGATGCATACATGAACTACGTTGTAGAAGAGTGGATGAAAGAAAACGAACTCGCAATTGAGAGAGGTCTCAAGGGTGAGATTGCAGAAGACTTCATCACTGGACTAAAAGGTTTGTTTGAAGAACATTATATTGATGTTCCAGACGAAAAGTATGACATTCTAGAGGCACAGTCTGAAAAGATTGACGAACTAGAGTCTAAGATTAACGAACAAATTGAGAAGTCTGCTTCTTTGAAAAAAGAAAATGACCAACTAGTTCGTGAGTCTGTTTTTGCAAAAGTCTCTTCTGACCTCGCTGATACAGAGGTAGAGAAGTTTAAGTCTCTTGCAGAAGATGTTGATTTTAACGGTGAAGAATCATTCACTGAAAAACTCAACACGCTCAAGGAAAGTTATTTCCCGAAAGCAACTGCTATCGCTGAATCTGTAGACTCTGAAACCAATGGTGACGATTCTAACGATACAACTGGTGCAATGGCCGCTTACATGGCTGCTATCAGTAAAAATGTAAAGCGAGCTAAATAATCCAATATGAAAATTGCGGATTGTATAAATATTATAAAGAAAAACTCAATTAAGGAGAAATGAAAATGTTCCAAACAGAACATCTACAGGAAAAGTGGCAGCCAGTCCTCGAGCATAATGATTTGCCTGAAATCAAAGATGCGTATCGTAGAGCTGTAACCACTGTTATCCTAGAAAACCAAGAAAGAGCACTTCGTGAGGACTCTGCGTTCTTGTCCGAAGCTGCACCAACTAACGCAACAGGTAACTCTGTTGACAACTGGGATCCAATTCTTATCTCACTGGTAAGACGTGCAATGCCTAACCTCATCGCTTATGATGTGGCAGGCGTTCAACCAATGACAGGGCCAACTGGTCTTATCTTCGCAATGCGTTCACGTTACTCTTCGCAAACAGGCACAGAGTCAATGTTCAACGAAGCAGATACAGATTTCTCTGGTGCTGGCGCACAAGTAGGAACTAACCCTGCTGTATTGAACGATGGAACTGCGGGCACATACACTAACGGAACAGGCATGGCAACTGCTACTGCTGAAGCTCTTGGTGATTCTGCTGGTAACTCGTTCGCTGAAATGGCATTCTCAATTGAGAAGCAAACTGTGACTGCAAAGTCTCGTGCTCTCAAAGCAGAATACACAATGGAACTTGCACAAGACCTTAAAGCAATTCATGGTCTTGACGCAGAGACAGAACTTGCAAACATCCTTTCTGCTGAAATTCTTGCAGAAATTAACCGTGAAGTTGTTAGAACTATCTACACAACTGCTGTTAAAGGTGCTGCGAATGATACTGCAACTGCTGGTATCTTCGACATGGATGTTGACTCAAATGGTCGTTGGTCAGTTGAGAAGTTCAAAGGACTTATGTTCCAAGTTGAACGTGATGCTAACGCAATCGCACAACAGACTCGTAGAGGTAAAGGTAACTTGATTATCTGTTCTTCTGACGTTGCTTCTGCACTTCAGATGGCTGGTGTTCTTGATACATCCCCTGCTCTTAACAACAACCTTAACGTTGATGATGCTGGTAACACATTTGCTGGTGTTCTTAACGGACGTTACAAGGTATACATTGACCCATACAGTGCAAACACTGCTGACAAGCAATACTACACTGTAGGTTATAAGGGAACTTCCCCTTATGATGCTGGTCTCTTCTACTGCCCATATGTTCCACTACAGATGGTTCGTGCAGTTGGTGAGAACACGTTCCAACCGAAAATTGGCTTCAAGACTCGTTATGGTCTGACTGCTAATCCTTTCGCACAAGGAACAACTGCTGGTCTTGGTGCTTTGACTGCTAACACGAACCTCTACTACCGTAGAGTTCAAGTTACAAACATCATGTAACAATAAGAGTTGAGTTAAATCAACCGAATTTAGGGGAGTCTTCGGACTCCCCTTTTTTTATGCTCCTTATTAACCGTCAACACTTTTTTTCTTTTTTTTATTTTTTCCTCTTGACTTTTGCACTGCTGTAGGTTATATTATTAAAACGATGTGAAGAAAACAATTGTCTACAGAGGAGATTTTATTATGGCAATTCGGACTTTTAGTGTTGAGGAAACCTCGACTTTTGACGTAACTTCTTATGGTGTTTCTAAGTATCCTTGGAAGACTACAAAGGTTGGAGGGTCTTTCTTTGTCCCTCGTAATGATTTGAAGCGTGAGGATTATCGTCCATCACCTCCAGAAAATCTGAAGCGTGAGGGTTGGAAGTTTATTACTTCTAAGTTCACAGTTCCAGATACTAATGAGGTTGGTATTCTCGTAAGACGAATTTCATAAAATAATCAAAAATAATTAAATAAGGGGTCGAGAGACTCCTTTTTTTATGCTTATAAATAGTGGTATAAAAGGAAACAATTATGGCACTACAGAGTAATCTACTTAATAGACAACCAGACAATTTCGACTTTGCTAGACCTACGCAATTTCGTTTTGACTTGTTAAAAATTCCCAATACTCAGTATCATATTACTGAGGTCAATCTTCCAGGCATTGCGTTTGGTGGAGATGCAGTGATGAATTCTCGTTACACTTCTATGCCGTTTATGGGAGATACTTTGGATTTTAGTCCATTGGAAATTCAGTTTCTTGTTCAAGAGAATCTTCAAAACTGGAGAGAAATTTACGATTGGATGATTGGTATTGGGTTTCCTAGAAGTCCAACACAATTTGAAAATGCAGTCAATGAGGCAACACAAGAGGGTTATACAGAACCAACTAATAATAGTCTGACCAATCCTAATGTATTGACTAGTGATGCGACATTAACAATCTTGACAAATAAGAATAATCCTGTTATACAAATAGATTTTAAGAACATGTATCCCACTTCTTTGAGTGGACTTACATTTAATACACAAGACACAGATGCGTCACCAATGACTTCATCTGTTACAATGAACTACGATTTCTACGAAATCAGAGTTTTATAAATAAGTATGAGCAGATGATAAGGTTGACTTGAACAATCAACTTTTGAGTCTTCTTCGTAAGATAACATAGAACAGCAAGTTCTAACCAATCAACTGCTCACTTTATAATTAAGGATGTGAAATATTATGACACTTGATGAACTTCAGCAGATGGCTGAAAAAGACCTAAAGATGGATGACTTAGAACTCGCAGATGAGTCTCTGAAGTCAGCATCACTTCACCAAAAATATCTATCAATCTACAATAACTTTAGACATTTACATCTCATGTCTGAGGGGAACTACAATGTTCTCAAAAGACAGAAGTGGGAATACTACTCTGGTAAATCAGACCCAGAAGTCTATCGTGACAAACCCTTTGACCATAAAATTCTAAAACAAGACATTCCTCTTTATCTAGATGCAGATGAAGAGTTGATTGCGTCATACCGTAAAAGGGAACACTATAAGTATTGCATGGACACATGTGAACGTATTCTAAAACAAATTCAACAACGTGGTTGGGATATCAAAAACGCAATAGAATGGCGTAAGTTTCTTGACGGTGCTGTCTAATGACACACATCTCCAAGAAGAATGAAGTGTATCTCTATGTAGATACTGAACGAAGCACTGCTCGTGCTTTGTCTGATTTCTTCACGTTTGAAGTGCCAGGGGCAAAGTTTATGCCGGCATATCGAAACCGTATTTGGGACGGTAAAATTAGATTATTCTCTCCAGCAACTGGAGAACTTTATCATGGACTTCTACCATATCTTGAAAAATGGTTAGAAGATTATGGTGAAGAGTTTACAAAAGATGAGGAGTTAAATGATGAAAAACAAATCGACAGACCCATACTTGATGGATTCATTGGGGGACTTAGACTTAGAAATAATGGAAGAAGTATCAAACCTCGTGACTATCAAGTTGATGCCGTGGAGCATTCTATCAGAAAACATCGTGCCCTTCTGCTTAGTCCCACTGCATCTGGCAAATCTCTTATTATATACATCTTAGTAAGGTATTATATGTTGCTTTTAGAAGGAAAAGCAACTGATAAGATTCTTATTCTTGTTCCAACAACATCTCTGGTAGAACAGATGTATTCTGATTTTATCGACTATGGGTGGGTGGAAACTCACATGCAAAAGATATACAGTGGACATGACAAGAATGTCACTAAACGTGTTGTCATTTCTACTTGGCAGTCAATATACAAATTCCCCAAAAAATATTTTGAACAATTTGGTATGGTTGTAGGAGACGAAGCACATCTATTCAAAGCAAAGTCTCTGACTACAATCATGTCTAAGTTGCACCTATGTAAGTATCGTTTCGGATTGACAGGAACACTTGACGGTATGCAAACACACAGATTAGTTCTTGAAGGACTCTTTGGAACACTAAATAAGGTAGTTACTACTAAAGAGTTAATTGACAACAAAACCCTTGCATCATTCCAAATCAAATCTTTGGTCTTGACGTATCCAGAACATGAGTGTAAACTTGTGAAGGATATGAGTTATCAAGATGAAATAGACTTCATAGTTACACACCCTAAACGAAATGAGTTCATTAGGGATTTAACACTTAACTTAAAAGGTAATACACTGGTATTATTCCAGTTCGTAGAGAAACATGGTAATGTTCTCTATGATTTAATCAATAATGCAACAGAAAGAAAAGTATTCTACGTCTACGGTGGCACCGAAACCTCTGAACGTGAGGAGATACGGGCGATTACTGAAAATCAGAAGGACGGAATCATTATTGCGAGTTACGGCACGTTTTCTACTGGTATTAATATTCGTAATCTCCATAACATCGTGTTCAGTAGTCCAAGTAAGTCCAGAGTTAGAACATTGCAATCAATTGGACGTGGATTGCGTAGGAGTGAAACTAAAGATAGAGCGTTCCTTTATGATGTAGCAGATGACTTGACTTACAAGTCTAAACGCAACTTCACTTTAGGACACTTTATGGAACGCATAAATATCTATAATGAAGAACAATTTGATTATGAGATTAATAGGATAAAAATAAAATGACAGAACAACTAGTAAAAATTATGAGACTGTCGAGTGGTGAAGAAATTGTTTCTAGGATTACAGAACAAGAACATGTAAGAAGTGTTAGTGTAGAGAACCCCTTAAAGATTATTACCTATCCTCAAAGAACCTCAAGAGGAATAGAAGAACAACTATCCTTACAACGTTGGGTTCACTTTACAGATAATACAGTATTTGAAATACCCAAATCACAGATTCTCGCAATGGGAACTGCTAGCATTGGTTTATCTAAATTTTATAATTATTGTGTGGAAAAGATTCATAAAGAACCAGACTTAGGGGATGATTCTCCTACGGATGAAGAACTTTCTCAGATTGAACATGATGAGATAGAAGAAGAGTTTGATATGATGGATACACCATCTAAGGTATATCATTAAATCTATTCATTCTCAAACCCAGCATAGGTAATATACCACTGTGTCAAGAGAAAATCAAGAGATTTTTGAAATTAATTTTTCTATTGACATTCGGGGTGTTTCGTGTATAATGATTAAATAGTTGCAACTAAGCAACAATATATGTGGAGTTATTATGGCTAAAAAAGAAAAAGGAACGCATTATGTAAACAATGCAGAATTCCTAGAAGCTATGAAAGAGTGGAAAAACAAGTGTAAGGAAGCAGAAGAACTAGGTGACCCACAACCACCAGTTTCTAATTATATCGGTGAATGTTTCCTAAAAATTGCAAACCATCTTTCATACAGACCAAATTTTATTAATTATACCTACAGAGAAGAAATGATTTCTGATGGGATTGAAAACTGTTTACAATACGCATCTAACTTTAATCCAGAAAAATCCAAGAATCCTTTTGCGTATTTCACGCAAATTATCTACTATGCGTTTATTCGTAGGATTCAAAAGGAAAAGAAACAACAACACGTCAAACACAAGATTATTGAAAATATGTCTATTGATGTGATGATGAATGAGGGGGATGACCAAGCTGTATTTGTAGAATACTTACAAAAGAACTTTCTACCAGATGAAGCAGTCTATAAACCCAAGAAGAAGAAACCTAAACCAAAAGGTTTGGAAGAATTTTATGATGAGGATACTGAAGTAGATGAAGATAGCACTGATAACTGATACTCACTTTGGTGCAAGAAACGATAATCTAAACTTTAACGAATACTTCTACAAATTTTGGGAAGAAACCTTTTTCCCTTATATTGAAGAACACGGTATTGATACGGTTATCCACTTAGGTGATGTTATGGACAGACGTAAGTTTGTCTCATACAAAATTGCACAAGATTTCAGACAACGTTTCATTCAAAAGTTTGTAGACAAGGGAATCAACCTACACATGTTGGTTGGTAACCATGATACGTTTTACAAAAATACGAATGATGTAAACTCACTTGCTGAACTTGTTGATGATAGATATTCGGGGATAACATGTTATCCAAACCCTACCACAATTGATATAGATGGGACATCATTATGTCTAATTCCTTGGATATGTGCTGACAACTATGCAGACACTATGCAACATATTAAAGAGACAAAAGCACAAGTTTGTTTAGGTCACTTTGAGTTGAATGGGTTTGAAATGTATGCTGGTTCGTATGCAGAGAATGGATATGATAAGGCATTTCTAAACAAGTTTGACACAGTATTCTCTGGACACTTTCACAAGAAGTCTGATGATGGACATGTTTATTATCTTGGTAACACCTATGAGATAATGTGGGGTGATTGTAATGACCCTAAAGGTTTCCATATCTTTGATACAAACACTAGAGAACTAGAACGTATCGTCAATCCATTTACAATCTTCCAAAAGGTTTATTATGATGAGACTACGATAGATTATGATAACTATGATGTATCGTCTCTAAAAGATAAGTTTGTTAAAATTATTGTTGTCAATAAAAAAGACTTTTATAAGTTTGACAGATTTATTGATAGGGTATTGTCTGAGTCTGGTGCTCATGAAGTTAAGATTGTAGAGGATTTCTCTGAACTGGACGCAGAGAATGTTGATGATGAAATTGTCCAGAATGCAGAAGACACGATGGCACTGTTAGAACGTTACATTGATGAGTTGGATATCGACTTGGATAAGACACGTCTAACAAATATGATGAAGGGTCTCTATCTAGAGGCCAGTGATTTGGAGTTATAATTTGATTACCTTTAAGTATGTGCGTTGGAAGAACTTTCTTTCAACAGGGAATAACTTTACAGAAATTCAGTTGGATAGAAGTCCAACTACACTAATCATTGGTGAGAACGGTGCTGGTAAGTCTACCATTTTAGATGCACTATGCTTTACACTGTTCAATAAACCGTTTCGTAACATCTCTAAGAAACAACTTATCAACTCAGTCAACGGTGGTTCGACAGAGGTTGAGGTTGAGTTCAGTGTTGGTAAAAAAGAAGTCAAGGTTGTTCGTAGTATCAAACCAAACAAGTTTGAGATTTGGGTCAATGGTGTAGAAATCAATCAGGCAGCAAATGCTCGTGACCATCAAAAGTATCTAGAACAACAAATCATGGGATTGAACTTTCGTTCTTTCACACAGGTAGTTATTTTGGGTTCTTCTACTTTTGTTCCTTTCATGCAGTTGCCCACAAAGGCAAGACGTGAGGTTGTAGAAGACATTCTTGATATCAAGATTTTCTCACTAATGAACTTCCTTCTCAAACATAAAACCAAAGAACTTAACGATGAGATTCGCAATGTTGATTATCAGTTCGACTTGACAAAAGAAAAGGTTGCATTGCAAGAGAAATTTATTGCAGAGGTAGTAAACAATAAGTCTACTATCATTACGGAGAATAAGGCAAAGGTAAGTGAAAACGAACAGACGATTACTTCTAAACAAGAAGAGATTATCACTCTTGAGAACAAGAAGGTTGAACTCTCTTATGATGCAGAAGAACAGACAAAAATTGAAGAGAAATTAAGAAAACTAAGTAAGACTGAGGCAGCACTTCAAAACAAAAGGGGCGAACATGACCGTCAAATCAAATTTTTCCAGAACAACGATGAATGTCCGACTTGCGAACAAACAATCACAGATACAACGAAGCAGACGCAGATTGAATCACGAACTACAAAAATCGGAGAACTTGAAACCGCTATCGGAGATATTGACCGAATGGAATCAGAAGAACAATCCCGATTGGACAAAATATTAGAAGCACTTACTACTATTCGTGAACATGATGTAGAGATTGCAAAGATTCGTTCTTCTATTAGTGAACTGGAATCGTTCAATGTAAAACTTCAAAAGGACATTGAAACCTATGAGTCTGGTTCTGTATCTGATGAAGATAGAGAACGATTGGTTGAACTCAAGACACAGATAAAACTTATTGACGAACAAAAGTCTAAACTAAATGAAGATAAGTTTTACATTGACATTGCAAAGAACCTATTACAAGACACAGGTATCAAAACAAAGATTGTGAAACAATACTTACCAATTATGAATAAGTTGGTAAACACATATCTCAGTTCTATGGATTTCTTTGTTCAGTTTCATTTGGATGAAAACTTCAATGAGACTATCAAGTCACGGTTCAGAGATGAATTCTCTTATGCATCATTCTCTGAAGGTGAGAAAATGCGTATCGACTTGGCACTACTCTTCACATGGAGAGCAATTGCAAAGATGAAAAATTCTACCAACACTAATCTTCTTATCTTAGATGAGATATTTGATAGTTCGTTGGATGGAACAGGAACAGATGACTTCCTAAAGATTCTGAACACATTCCATGACCAGAATGTATTTGTCATCTCACACAAACAAGATATGTTGTTTGACAAGTTCAGAAGTGTTATTAAATTTGAAAAGGTCAAAAACTTCTCAAGGATTGCATCATGATATACAAACTATTAGAGGCGGGTAGTCCTTCACTTAGTGTAAAACTACCAGAAACAAGTGCAGAAGAAATTAAAGAGAAACACAATCTCACATTAAGAGAACTGCATGATAATTTAGCAGGAACCATGGCAGCAACTGGTGGTATTGGTTTATCTGCAAATCAATGTGGTATCTTAGTTCGTGCATTTGTAATGTATACGAACATTGATAAGAAAGAAGTTACACTATTTCTAAATCCCAAAATCACATGGGAATCTGAAGAAACTAATGTGTTTAGTGAGGGTTGTCTAACTTACCCATTCTTATTCCTAAACATCACACGTCCTAAGTCTATTAAGTTTACTTACACAGACCAAGATGGTAATACTCAAGAAGGAGCATTCACTGGATTGACTGCTCGTATCTTCCAACATGAGTATGACCATATGGAAGGTAAGAACTTTACCCAACTCGCATCCAAGTTGAAACTGGAAATGGGTATGAAAAAGGCAAGGAAAAAACTAAAAAAATTAAAAAAAGTTGCATAAATTTTATAAGT
>Ga0255772_10002874_pt1 | contig 16688 bp, 2 predicted proteins | sample 071ome_34_FD_179970 | JGI IMG/M metagenome (GOLD analysis project Ga0255772, IMG submission 179970) | Coastal salt marsh microbial communities from the Groves Creek Marsh, Skidaway Island, Georgia - 071411BT metaG (version 2) | ecosystem: Environmental > Aquatic > Marine > Intertidal zone > Salt...
AGGTATTTATGATACAGTAACTAGAACTAAAATTAATGTAAATAGTGGAAAATTATATGATTGGAGGCATGTTAATAGTAATAATGTACATAGATGTCTAGTAACATATGGTGGAAATAATATTGGAGAAAAAATTGAATTTGCACGTCCAGGAGTTTACAAAATAGATGGTACAGAACCATCATTACAAGATTTACTAGGTTCACGTTATGATGTATATAGTAACACTTATAAACCAAGTAGTGATTTAGCATATAAAATTAAAAATATGACAAATACTGATATTGGGATACTAGTAGGTTATGATTCATTAAATAGAAGAATGTCAAATAATTTAAAAGAAGTTGCATTAAGAGTAGGTTTAACAAAACTATATCAAGGTATAGGATATAGACAAGCTTATGCTGCAGTATTTTGTGGTACAAATACAGATAATGATAATTTAGATATTTATTCAAGAGGTTATACAAAAGATGTAATTGAAAGATTAGAAAGTAGCGAAAGAAGAAACAGTAGTTTAAATGCACCAACAGCAGTAATTAATACTATATTATCTACAGATGGTGCAACTCCAGCAATAACTGGTGCATCGTCAGTATCTGCAATATGGGGAGATCAAAAAAGATTTTATCCTACTGTTAATTCACAAATTGAAAATAGAACAAGTAGTACAAAAATTAAAGGAAATGTTATAATTGATAATTATGGAATTGTAAAAGTAGCATGTGGAGAAACTCATTCATTAATTTTGCTAAATAATAAGAAAATTCTAGGTTTAGGACAAAAAAAATATCTAGGAATAAATGATAATAGTATAACTGGTTCATATTTACCTATAGATATAAATAAGACAGCCATTGATATTAGTTGTGGTCAATATCATTCATTATATTTAACTAATTCAGGTATAGTTTATGCATTTGGAGATAATACTTATGGACAATTAGGCGATAGTAGCACCACTGAACGTTTATCTCCTGTCACAGTAAATCAAACAGCTGGTTATAATAGTAAAAATGCAATGACAATTTCTTGTGGATATCATCATTCAATGATTTTATTACATTCAGGAAAAGTAGTATCATTTGGACATAATGGTAAGGGTCAATTAGGTGATGGAACAACAACTCATAGATATGAACCTGTTGCAGTATCAACAGATTCATCTAATGGAAATGATTATAATGGTTCAAACGCAATTGCAATTAGTGCTGGAAACCAATATTCATTAATTTTATTAAATACAGGGAAAGTAGTATCATTTGGTCGTAATCATAGTGGAGAATTAGGAGATGGTACAGTAGCTAATAGAAATACTCCTGTTGCTGTATCAACTGATTCATCTAATGGAAATGAATATGATGGTTCAAATGCAATTGCTATTTCAGCAGGTCCATATTTTTCTTCAATGATATTATTAAATACAGGAAAAGTTTTAGTATTTGGACACAATGGTCAATATAATTTAGGATTAGGAAATGATAGTGAAAATAAAAGAATACCTACACCAGTATCAAACGGAGGTGGATATGATGGTACAAATGCAATTGGAATATCATCTGGATGGGAGTATGGAGGAATTTTATTAAATACAGGGAAAGTAGTATCATTTGGTAAAAATATTTATGGAGTATTAGGAGATGGAACAACAACTAATAGAAATACTCCTACTGCTGTATCAACTGATTCATCTAATGGAAATGAATATGATGGTTCAAATGCGATTGCAATTATTTGTAGATATTATTATTCAATGATTTTATTAAATACAGGAAAAATAATGGGATTTGGTAAAAATCATTATAAACAATTAGGTTTAAATGACAGTTCTAATCAATTAACACCAATATTATCGAGTACATATAATTGTGGTGGTAATTTAGGTGTTAATGTAAATAATCCTGAGGTTAAATTAGAAATAAAACATTTAAGCGATAATTTAACCTTAAATAATAGTTTACCTGAAAGACATATTTTAATTAATAGAGTAATAGATAATAATGGTTGGTTTATCAGTAATTATCAGGATCCTAACTCTGATCCGACTTTTTATTTACGATTTATAAATAGTTATTATTGGTATAATAATGCACTTGTATATTTTTATATATCTAATAATGGAGTTCTTGGTCCTACTAGTTTTACAGGACAACACTTAAATTTATTAAATAAAAATATTGATAGTAGTTACTATGGATTAATAGTTTCTTCAATCGGTAAATATATAAATTTTAAAAATGATTTAAAACCAAGTATAAATGAATCTTTACCAATATGTAATATAACAAATGTATATAATGATAAAAAAGTGTTTGGAGTAATATCTGATAAAGAAGATGATAATAGAATTTATACAAGCGGAAATACAGTGTCTTCATTAATAAAATATAATAATAATGAACAACGTATGCGTATTAATTCATTAGGAGAAGGTGGTATTTGGGTATCTAATAAAAATGGTAATTTAAAAAATGGTGATTATATAACATCTTCATCAATACCAGGATATGGTGTAAAACAAATCATTAATAAAGGATTAATTACAAATTATACCGTAGCAAAAATAACTTGTGATTGTAATTTTAATTTAAATAAAATAATAAAACAAAAATTAAAAATTATAAATGAAATAGATAGTAATAATAATACTATTAAAAATATAGATTATGATGAAAATGGTGATTTCCAATATGAAGACGATCTTGATGATAGTAATAACCAACAATTAATATATGAATTTAATACAAGATTTTTGTTATTTGATGGTACACAAATAACAAAAGAAGAATATGATGATAAGTTATTATTAAATGAAGAAGTGTATATAGCGTGTTTTGTAGGTTGTACATATCATTGCGGTTAAAATAAATTAATAAAAATGAATAAAAAATTTAATAAAAAATTTAATTAATTTAATATAAAATGGCTGAAGAAGGATGCTTACTAAGTCAGGCATTTTCATATGTAAATGTAAAAAATGAAGTAACAACTAAAAATATATTTGCAAATAAATTAGATTATAAAGAAAATTTTACAATATCTAATGATTTTAATTGTAATAATATAAATATTAACAATATAAATATTATTAATAATACAACATTAAATAATATTTTAATATATGATAATATAATTACAACAGATAATCAAGGTTTAAATTTATCATTTATGCATAATGGTACAGGTAATATTGGAATATGTAATACAAATCCACAAGAAAAAAATCATATAACTGGAAATTTATTAATAGATAATAATATAAATGTAAATGGTCTTTCAACATTTAATAATTTAAATATATCTGGAATAAGTACATATAATGACATAAGTATTAATGGTACTGGAACATTATATTATGCTGATATTACTAATAATTTAATAGTTAGAGGAACTAAAATTGAAATAGATACTACAAATATGATAATAAAAGATAATATAATTAATCTTAATTATGCTTTAGCTGTAACTGACTCTAATATATATAGAGATACTGGTATTTTAATTAATCGTGGTAGCACAGGTTCAAATATATTTATAGGTTGGGATGAACCAGAAGAAGATTTTATTGTTGGTGTAGTTACTTCTATAACTTTAGATTCACAAGGAAATGAAAATTTTTTATTGACACCTGATAATTTGCGTGTTAACATTTTAAAATCAAATAAAGTTGGAATCGGTACAACAGAACCTCAATCAAATTTAGAAGTATACGGTAATAGTATTTTAAATGGTAATATAAATATAGAAGGTTTTTTAGATGTAGATAGTGATGTAACTTTTAATAGTACTACTCAATTAACTGATTCATCATCAGGTGCTTTAATTGTAAGCGGTGGTGCTGCTATTGCAAAAAATGTTAATATAGGAGGTTCTTTAAATATAGACAGTGCAACTAAAATTAATAGTACTATTCAATCAACAGATTTATCAACTGGTGCATTAGTTATAAGTGGTGGTGTAGGTATTGCAAAAAATATTAATATTGGAGGTTCTTTAAATGTTCAAAATTCAACAAATTTATCAAATACACTATCTGTTGATAGTGATGTAACTTTTAATAGTATAACACAATCTACAGATTCATCAACAGGCGGATTGATTGTAAGTGGTGGTACTGCTATTGCAAAAAATGTTAATATAGGAGGTTCTTTAAATGTTGATAGTGATGTAACATTTAATAGTACTACCCAATCAATAAATTTATCAACAGGTGCAATGGTTATAAGTGGTGGTGCAGGTATTGCAAAAAATGTTAATATAGGAGGTTCTTTAAATGTTCAAAATTCAACAAATTTATCAAATACACTATCTGTTGATAGTGATGTAACTTTTAATAGTATAACACAATCTATAGATTCATCAACAGGCGGATTGATTGTAAGTGGTGGTACTGCTATTGCAAAAAATGTTAATATAGGAAATTCTTTAAATGTTCAAAATTCAACAAATTTATCAAATACATTATCTGTTGATAGTGATGTAACTTTTAATAGTATAACACAATCTACAGATTTATCAACAGGTGCATTGACTGTTAGTGGTGGCCTTGGTATTGTAAAAAATGTTAACATAGGCGGTTCATTAAATGTTGATAGTGATGTAACTTTTAATAGTACTACACAATCAATAAATTTATCAACAGGTGCATTAGTAGTAAGTGGTGGTTTTGGTATTGCAAAAAATGTTAACATTAGTGGTTCATTAAATGTAGATAGTGATATAACATTTAATAGTACTACACAATCCACAGATTCATTAACGGGTGCATTAGTTGTAAATGGTGGTATAGGTATTGGTAAAAATGTTAATATAGGTGGTAATTTAAATGTTGATAGTGATGTAACATTTAATAGTACTACACAATCAATAAATTCATCAACGGGTGCATTGGTTATAAGTGGTGGTGCTGGAATTAGTAAAAATGTTAATATAGGCGGTTCTTTAAATGTAGATAGTGCTACTATAATTAATAGTACTATTCAATCAATAAATTCATCAACAGGTGCATTAGTTGTAAATGGTGGTATAGGTGTTGGTAAAAATGTTAATATAAGTGGTAATTTAAATGTTGATGGTTTAACAACAATATCTAATGCATTACAAGTTGATAGTGATATTAATATAGATGGCGATATTAATATAGATGGCGATATTTATATTAATAATATTAATATAAAAAATTATTTTAAATATGAAATAGATTTAAGAAATGCATTAACACAACAACATATTACACATATTATTGACTCTAATAATAGTATTTCTGATGCAAAAGATATTTTTGTTCCAGTTGTTTTTAAAACTCAAACAAATTTGGATTATACAATACCTATTGATTTTATAATAAAAGGTAACCCAAGTTATTTAGGTGCAAGTGATAATTATAATGAAACAACATTAATGGGTACTGTACGTGGTGGCGGTTGGAGTGAAAATCATTATTTTGTAGAAACACAATCAACAATATATGACCACAATGAAAGACGTTTTTCTAGAATATATGAAGGGTATAAAAACGTGTCTAATTATGTTGTAATATTTTTTAGATATGGTTATAATTATAATGTAATTACAAATTCTATAAGTGTAGAACCTCATATATTAGGAACAAAATTATATGGAACAGATTCATCTAATGGAAATGATATAACACCATGGAATAGTGATGATAGTATTATAACTTTAGAAGATAGTGCTGGTACAGTGTTAGCAGTACCAACAGACAGTGCTTATGAAAATCAAAGATTAAATATGACTGAGATACATAATTTATTAGATGGTTTTAATGGAGATGATACTGATAGAAGATTAAATTATAAAAAAACAGATGGTTATTTAAATCTAAGTAAAGGATTAGGTGTTGGTACAACTCCAATATCAAACAGTTCAGGAGATATAAATATAACTGGAGAATATTATAAAAATAATAATCAAATATTTACATTATCAAAAAATTCTAATATAGTATATTATGATTCAGAAAATGATACTAATAAATTGGTAGGTATTGGAACTTCATTACCAACAGAAAAATTACAAATTACAAGTAATACAAAAATATGTGGAAATTTAAATTTACAAAATAATAGTCAAAGTATAGTACCTATATTATTTGATAGTTTAAATGTAACAAATTTAGAGTCTGACCCTAATAATGATACTTATTTATCATTTTCATCTTATCCAGATACTTATTTTCCAACTCAATCAATAATTGCATATAGAAATTTTGATATAAGGCATAGTGGTGATGGAGAGGGTGAATCAAGTTCTAAAGAAATACTTAAAATAAATTTTGGATATTCAAATTATTTTAAGAATACATCTACAAATTATTATAAATCTGCAGGCTCAGCAATAAGATTTGCTTCAGTAACATTAGGTAGTCAATCTTTTAATGAAAGAATGTGTATAGATTATCAAGGATATGTTGGTATCGGTACAGCTAATCCAGTACATAATTTAGATATTATAAATACCTATAATGATTGTATAATAGGTCTGAGATCACCTTACGAAAAAAAAATAATATTTGGTGATAGAGAAACGGATTCTTTTAATATTTTATTAAATGAATCTAATAATAGTTTTATTAATACAACAGGTAATAAATTAGATATTTATAATCCGAATACAATTAATTTTCAAGCTTATAGAAATCCTGCCACTTCAGTAGGTGATAGCGGAATTTATATACCTTTAACAATAAAAGGCGATGATTCTGATTTAGTTATTATTAATGGACATAATTTTAATGATGATTATAATTCATTAAGTTTGAGGAATGGTAATTATTCAAATGCAATTAATTCAGGAGCACAAATTGCTTTTGGCTATAATGGAACAAATACTTATCAACATTTTATACACACACGTCACAATAATATTAATTCTAATAATGCAATAGATTTTTATGTATGTGATGGAACAACTAATAATAATGTTAATAGTGGAAGTGTTCATACAATGAGTATGGTATCAGGTAGCATAGGAATTGGAACAACTACACCAGAACAAAAGTTAGATATTCGTAATGGAAATATAAGATTAACTGCAGACTCAGGAACAGGAACTAATGGTAAATATATAGAATGGGTTGCAGATGGACAATCATCTAATTGTATGTATATAGGCGATGGGAGTCGCCATGACACATCTATGCATATAGGTACAAGAAATGTAAGTAGTACATCACGTAGTATAAAAATTACCCCTGATACAAATAATACAATGGAAATATTTAATAATAAAATTGTGTGTAATGAAAATGTAGGTATAGGCACAAATGACCCACAATGTATGTTACAAGTAAATGGTGATATATATTATGGCAATACTCATAAAACATTGCCTTTATATGTTAAAGGCACAGGTAAAAATAATGTTTCTAATTGTAAAATAATATTAGGAGGTGATACAATAATTGATCACTATTTTATAGGTTTAACCTTGGTAATAATAGATGGTACAGATTTAACTGTTAAAAATTTTGATATAGTAGGTTATATTAGTAAAAATATATTAGATTATAGAAATAGTTGGTTAGAAATATCATCTGGTACATCATTGACTAACTCTATTCGTCCTACAGGATGGAAATTGTATCAAAGTGCTTTAGGTGAAAATAAAATAGTTCACAATGAAGTGGGTCCATTTGGAAATAGAGAACCCATATGGAAAAGTGAATCTTTAGATACTGGTGGTTGGGATGGTGGATGGGAAACTGATAGTTCTAATATTGATTTAAATATTAATACATCATATGGATATTTATATACTGTTTATTTTAAAATAACAGAATATAGTCAAACTGCTGATAGCACCAACGATCCGAGTGTATTGCGATTTTATTTCGGTTGTAGAAATGTAAAATTTTTATATAATCATAACATAGAAGATAATCCATATTTTATATCAGGTATTTATATGAAAAATGAAGGTTTATTAGAAAACAGATGGTATCTAGCTGTAGGTACAATATTACCATCTAGTACACCAACCATTACTACAAAAACTATGCCAAATTCATTAACAGGTATTTATGATACAGTAACTAGAACTAAAATTAATGTAGATAGTACAAAATTATATGATTGGAGGCATGTTTATAGTAATAACGTACATAGATGTGGAGTAATATATGGTGGAAATAATATTGGAGAAAAAGTTGAATTTGCACGTCCAGGAGTTTACAAAATAGATGGTACAGAACCATCATTACAAGATTTACTAGGTTCACGTTATGATGTATATTCTTCTCGTAAAGCAAGTAATGATTTAGGAGATAAATTAAAAGAAATGGAGAAAACTGATATAGGAGTATTAGTTAGTTACGATGCAATAGGCTCCGTTGGTTATGGTAATATGACACCTAAATTAAGAGAAGCTCTTTTGAGAGTTGGATTAGTAAAATTGTCAAATCTAAGAGATAAAAATTTTCTTAATAGACAGCCTTATGCTGCAGTATTTTATGGTACAGATGCAGATAATGATAATTCGAATATCAATTCAAAAGGTTATAATAGAGATGTTATAGAAAGAATAGAAAGTGAAGATGCATGGAATAATAACTACAATGCTCCATCTGCTTCTATAAATACAATATTATCAACAGATGGTACATATGGCGCAATAATGGGTGCAATTTCAGTAAATAGTTTATGGTCATCTAATTCAGATTATTCATACCCATCTATTATAACAAATCATCGCAATAATTTAAGATTAAAAGGAAATATTAATTTACAGTATAGTGGTGCTGTACAAATATCGTGTGGTTCAGTAATGTCATTAAGTTTAATTGATACAGGTAAAATCTTAGGTTCAGGAGATGTTAATTATATAACACGAACTGATCTTAGTACACAATATCCATATTCACCTAATCCACCACTAGGAACTTTTAAAAATTTTTTCGAAAATCAAATTCAATCAATTGCAGCATGGGGAGAACATTCAATGATTTTATTAAATACAGGAAAAGTATTATCATTTGGTTATAATAATATGGGTCAATTAGGTAATGGAACAAATGGTGCAGATGAGAGTAGTAATGTACCTGTTGCAGTAAATACATCATCAGGTTATAATAGTTCAAATGCGATTGCAATAAATGCTGGAAGTAGTCATTCAATGATTTTATTAAATACAGGAAAAGTATTATCATTTGGTTATAATCAATATGGTCAATTAGGTGATGGAAGTACTACTGATAGAACATCACCTGTTGCTGTAAGTACAACTACAGATTATGATGGTTCAAACGCGATTGCAATTGCTTGTGGAGGATATCATTCAATGATTTTATTAAATATAGGAAAAGTATTATCATTTGGTAGGAATGGTAATGGTCAATTAGGTGATACAACAAAAACTAATAGAATTTCACCTGTTGCAGTAAATATAACAACTGAATATGATGGTGAAAATGCAATTGCAATTGCTTGTGGACAAGCTTATTCAATGATTTTATTAAATACAGGAAAAGTAGTAGGTTTTGGTTATAATACAACAGGTACATTAGGTGATGGGACAACAACTCAAAGAACTTCACCTGTTGCAGTAAATACAACAACTGAATATGATGGTGAAAATGCAATTGCAATTGCTTGTGCATATGTTCATTCAATGATTTTATTGAATACTGGAAAAGTATTAACATTTGGTTCGAGTTATTATGGTCAATTAGGTGATGGAACGAATATTAATAAAAATGAACCTGTTGAAGTAGATTCACAAAATAATGGTTTTTATGATGGTTCAAATGCGATTGCAATTGCAACAGGATATTATTATTCAATGATTTTATTAAATACAGGAAAAGTATTAACATTTGGTAGGAATCGATATGGTCAATTAGGTGATGGAACAAGTGGTACAGATGATAGTAGTAATGTACCTGTTGCAGTAAGTACAACTGCTGGTTATGATGGTTCAAACGCAATTGCAATTGTGGGTGGTTCAGACCATTCAATGATTTTATTAAATACAGGAAAAGTATTATCATTTGGTGAAAATATTGATGGTCAATTAGGTGATGGGAGTAATACTGAAAGAACATCACCTGTTGCAGTAAGTACAACTTCTGGCGTTGGTTATAATGGTTCAAATGTAAAAACAATATATAATAGTTTTAATATAGAAGGAGGGAGATATAATATTGAAATATCTGATTTTACAGGATATAATCGATATAATGGAAAACAAGTTAGTTGTGGTAATATGCATTCTTTAATTTTATTAGATTATGGTACTGTTTTTAGTTTTGGTAGTAATCGCTACGGACAATTAGGGATAGGTAATACTACCAATAGTTTTTTACCTGTTGAAGTTGATTCACAAACAAGTGATTATAATGGTTCAAATGCAATTGGAATTAGTGCTGGTGCATTTAATTCATTTATTTTATTAAATACAGGAAAAGTAGTAGGTTTTGGTGATCATTCTTGGCGTCAATTAGGTGATGGGAGTAGTGCAAACCAAAGAAATTCACCTATTGATGTTGCATCTGCTAATGGATATACAAAAAATAATGCAATACAAATTTCTGGAGGTGTATTTCATTCATTAATACTATTAAATACAGGAAAAGTATTATCATTTGGTTATAATACATCAGGTCAATTAGGTGATGGAACTAATGATACAAGAGCTTCACCTGTTGGTGTAGTGTCTGCAAATGGATATACAGAAGATAATGTAATACAAATATCAGCAGGCGAAAGACACTCATTAATTTTATTAGATACAGGTAAAGTATTATCTTTTGGTTCTAATGAATATGGTCAATTAGGAAATGGAACAAATGGTACTGCTAATAATAGTAATACTCCTGTTGCAGTTAATTCAGCTAATGGTTATGATGGTACAAATGCAATTCAAGTTGTTGCAAATTTTGATTCATCCTATATTTTATTAAATGATGGAAAAGTTTTATCATTTGGATATAATCAATATGGAGAATTAGGAGATCGTACTAACACTAATAGAAATACACCAACAAATATTGATCAATCAAATAGTGATTATAATGGTTCTAATGCTATATCAATTTCTAAATCTGTATCTACAATTGATACTAATGAACCTGATTTTCATCAGGTTAAAGTTGTAAAAATTATATTAAATACTGGTCAAGTTGTTTCATTTGGTGGTGGTGTTGTTGATAGTGATAATACAATTGATATCAGAGAATTTCCACAATTAGATAGAGTATATCGTGTAACTAATCATGCTGATTTAACAAATGTTGAAGAATATAATAATGGTGAAGTAGCGGATGCAAGAACATATGGTAGTGATGATCAATTTTTAAATATAAATATGACATCATCAAATGTAGAAAATACACCAGTTAATATAAAACAAAGTAAACCTGCAAATAGTTATTCAGACCCAGGTGATGGACTAATTATAGAAAAACATTCAGATAGTAGTCATTGGATATTTTCAATTGATAGTGACATTTCTGCTGATTATAATTTAAATATAGTTAATAATAATGGTACAGGAATTAGTTTTAATAGTAATAATGCAATAAATAATCCATTTACATTTACAGGACAACACTTAAATTTTTTAAATAAAAATATAGATAATGATTATTATGGATTAATAGTTTCGTCTACTGGTGATTATATTAATTTAAATAATAACTTAGAACCAAATATTGATGAATCATTACCTATATGTAAATTAACAACTATTGAAAATGATAAAAAAATTTTTGGTGTAATTTCAGATAAAGAAGATGAAGATAGATTATATTCAACAGGAATAGCATTATCAATAATGAATAAACCTAATAATAATGAAAATAGAATGCATATTAATTCTTTAGGTGAAGGAGGAATATGGGTTTGTAATAAAAATGGTAATCTAGAAAATGGAGATTATATATCATCTTGTTCTATAATAGGTTATGGTGCAAAACAAATTAAAAATGAAAATTTATTATCAAATTATACAGTTGCAAAAATAACTTGTGATTGTAATTTTAATTTAACTAAAATTATAAAACAAAAATTAAAACTCATAAATAATTTTAATATTAGTATTAATTCAATGAAAGATATAGATTATGATGATAATGGTGATTTTCAATATGAAGATGATTTAGATGATAGTGGTAATCAACAATTTGAATATCAATATGATACAAGATTTTTATTACCAGATACAACACAAATTACAAAAGAAGAATATGATAATAAATTACAATTAGGCGAAGAAGTATATATAGCGTGTTTTGTAGGATGTACTTATCATTGTGGTTAAATTAAATAAATTAAATAAATTAAATATTTTTGAAATTAATTAAATAAATTAAATAAATTAAATAAATTAAATAAATTAAATATTTTTGAAATTAATTATATATAAATATAAGATATATAATTAAATTTAATTAATAAAAATGGGAGGTGGTATAATGCAATTAAAAATATTAGGTAGACAAACGAAATATATAGTTGGTAGTCCAGAAATGACACATTTTAAGTGTGTTTATTTAAGACATACAAATTTTTCAATAGAATCAATACCTTGTGTTTTTAATAATAGAATTAGTAATAATAGTGATACTGAGGTAACAGCAATTATACATAAATCCGGTGATCTTGTTTTAAATGCTCATATTGAATTCACACTAAAAAGAACAGAACCATCTACGCCGCCAACAGGTGGTTCTTATATAAACTGGACAAATAATACAGGTCATGCTTTAATTAAAAAAACAACATTACAAATTGAAAATCAAATAATAGATACTTTATATAGTGAATGGTTAGATATATGGAATGAATTAGTTGATATAAATAAAAAAGAATATTTAATGTTAAATAAACATAATGCAAAACATATTTATTTAAAATCAAATAATTATTCATCAAATTCTGTTAAATGTTATGTTAATTTACCTTTTTACTTTCACAATAATCCAGGTTTAGCATTACCTTTAATAGCAATACAAAATAATAAAGTATTATTAAAAACAACTTTTAGAAATCCATATACTTTAATAAATACAGATTATACGAGTGGTAGTATAGGCACAATAAGTTATGAACAAACACCTATATTATATGTTGATTATATATTTTTGGATGTAAAAGAAAGAAAAGTTATGGCAACAAAACAACATCAATATTTAATAGAACAAGTTCAATTTAATAATAAAATGAATTTAACAAATAATATAGAATTAAATTTTAATAATCCTGTAAAAGAATTAATTTGGATTTGTAGAAATAAAAATGCTGGTAAAGAATATAATACACAAACAATTAGTAATAATGCAGATGCTTATTCAAATAATACAGTAAGTATTAATAAAAATAATGATTATTTTAATTATATGTCTATAGGAAATAATTATAATGAAAAATTGTATACGCAAAATAGTTATGATGGGTTTGATGAAGTTGAATTGATATTAAATGGAACTAGTCGTTTTAATAAAAGAAAGGCAAGTTATTTTAGAACAATACAACCATATAATCATCATTCAAAAAAATCAAATAAATATATATATGTATATTCATTTTCATTAAATCCTGAAAAACATCAACCAAGTGGTGTATGTAATTTTTCAAAAATGAAAACATCTACATTAAAATTAACTAATACTGTTCAAAATTCTGAAATATTAATCTTTGCGAAAAGTTATAATCTTTTAAGAATAATGAAAGGTCAAGCAGGTCTTTCATATACAAATTAAATAAAAATATAATATAAATTAAAATATAAATTAAAATATATTAGTTTTTAAGATTATTCATTGTAATATAAAATTATTTTTAATATTAATTAATAAATAAAATATATTATTTTATAGAATAAAATAATATGTATACTATAAATAATTTAAATAAAAAATATAAATATATTGAATTATCGTCTGAAATTAAAAATGATTTTATTGGAAGTATTTTATTAGGAGTTGATAATAAAAATTTTAAAAGAAATATTAATGATTTTAAGGATGTTATAGTACATTATAAATCAAAATTAAATTTAATTATTAATAAAAAATATAAAAAAAATTTTAGTAAAAATAATAAAGACCATTTAAATATATTGGAAAAAATAATAAAATATAATATAATAATTTATAATTTTAATAAAAATAATATTTCTTATAAGAATAATATAAAAAATTTTGATAAATATATAGTATTATTAAATAAAAATAAAAAAATTCATTTAATATTTAAATATAATAATGAAAAGAAAATAACAAAATTAAGTAAATGTGAAATATTGAATACTAATAATATGATAGGTGGTGGTCCTGGTTGGTCAAAAGTCAATCTAGGCAATCAAGGCAATCGAAATTTTTCAAATAAAAGACCCCGCATAAACAATCAAGTCAATCGATACACACACGTTAATTTTCAATACCCTTTAAATAATAGGCAAGAAAATAAAGATTTAATAGAAAGTATAAATAATAATTTAAAAGATATAAAAGATAGTATAAATAATAGTAAAATAAAGATTATCTTAGAAAAATTATCTAGCATTATAAAAAATAAAATAACCAGTAACGAAATAGTTTTTAATCCTATAAAAAATTATAATGATAATAGTACAAATATAATAGACTATAGAGATATTATTGAATTATATTTATTAAATGGTCATGATGCAAAAAAAGATTTTGAAAATGTTAGAAATGTATTTACTATAAAATGTGGTGAAAAACAATATGATTATTTCAAAAATTATAAAATTTTCGAATACTATATTATATTTTATAATCTGATGAAAGATGGTAATAATTTTAAATTAAATATTGTAACTCGTAAATTAGCAGAATATATGAGCTACCCTAACTATAAAGATAATATAATAGCATTTTTTGAATATATTAAAAATATAAATGATAATACAAATATAGAAGAATCATTTATTAATAATAGTTCTAACATTAAATTTGGTCAACCAGTTAGTGATGTAGAATTTTTTGTAGTTATTGCATTAGATGATTTTAGATTTAATCAAGAATATACTTCATTTAATGTATTAAATCATTTATATAGTAATCTAAAGAATGATAAACCGTCTAATATTATAAATAAGAATAGTAATCAATATACAATATTTAAATTATATGATGCACAAAATAATGCTAAAACACAATCAAGTAATTTAGAGATAAATTCATTTGGAGATGAAGATTATATAAAACAAGTAGTATTATTATCAAATTTTATTGATGCAGGTAATATAAGTTCAGATGCATTAAATAGATTACAAGATTATAAAAAATATATACATCGAAATAATATTGATGAATATAAGAAAGAAGTTCACAATAATTTTATAGAATTATGTAAAATATTTACTCTTAATAAAACAGCTAGTATAAATATATTTGAATATTATAATAATACAAATAATGATAATACAAATCAGGATAATAAAATAGAATTAAATAATATAAATAATATAGCCAATGATAGTAATAATATTTTGGATATACTTGACCCTTTAACTATTTTAAAAAATCATCTAGATAAAACAATTGATATTAATAAACAATATAATATTTTATTAAAAATTGATGACTTTAAAATTTTTAATATAAGTATTAAATATGATAAATTACAAGATTATATTAATGATAAATCACAATATTTAGAATATAAAATAAAAAATTATAATAATATTAATACAATTGCATCCACAATTAGGAATATTAAACGCACTTCTAATTTTCAAAATAAACAAAATTATATACTAAAATTATTAAATTTAAAAGCACTTGGAGATTTTAGCCACTGTATATTTTTAAAGATTTTTAAAACTTATTTTAATAAAACTAGTCAAACTCAAAAAGGTGGTGTTGTTAAAAAGAAACAAAGATTTGAACTAGAATTGATTGATGTTGATGCAATAAAAAATATAGAAAATAAAAAAAATTTAAATAAATTAAAAAATTTATTTGATTTTAATGAAATTAAAGGTGATTATCTTTTCAGATATAATTCTAGAAATACAAGAAATAATATAGATATTGATTATTATCAAAAGTTATCAGAAGATAATATAAAAAAAAATATTTTACCAGTAAAATATTTAGTAAGTTCTAGAAATATATCAAAAACCGAATTTTTAGATATTAATAACATATATTTATATTTTGTTGGTCATTTTATTATTTTAAATAAAAAAATAAATAATCAAAAATCAATTGAAATAAATATTGATTTAGACAATCTAATTAATATTCAGACAGATATAGTTAATTTACTATATAATTTCTTTTATATTTTATGTGATAATTTAGAAAATTCTAAAAATCCAACTGATAAAAAAATAAATAAAAAATATTTGATAGAAGAAATAAATAAATATAAAAATGATATAATACAAATTAAAAATTCTGATATTAATGAATATAATAAATATATTAATACTATTCAGATAGATATTAATAATTATAATAAATATAATGAATATATTAATTATAATATTAAGACAGATATAGATAATTTAAATAATACTATTAATATTAATTTTAAAGCAATTGGAATATTAAATATATTAATGAAGTTATATTTATATGATGAATTATTATTTATAATTATGGCAAGAAAATTTTATAATACATTTATAAATAAAAATACAAATATTGAAGATGAATTAATTACTGATTTAATTGAATTATATAAAGAAATTAATAT
>Ga0255772_10002875_pt1 | contig 16687 bp, 15 predicted proteins | sample 071ome_34_FD_179970 | JGI IMG/M metagenome (GOLD analysis project Ga0255772, IMG submission 179970) | Coastal salt marsh microbial communities from the Groves Creek Marsh, Skidaway Island, Georgia - 071411BT metaG (version 2) | ecosystem: Environmental > Aquatic > Marine > Intertidal zone >...
TCCGTGCCGACTTCCAGTGTGGTGGGCTCGAACCGGAGAGATCGGGAAGCAGCCGAATGAACGAGGTGTCTCAGGAAAAAAAGTCGTGATGAGAATTGAAAAAAAATTCAATCGGTTTGAGCGAATGTTAGCAAAATTATTCAGAGCTCCGAAAGAATTGAGGCGACCTCTCGATCAAATGAACAGCATGTTATGGGAATTATGTGATGGCCATCGTACATTTGAGGACATATGCAACATAATGAATTCAACATTCCACGATGAAATCTCACCCGTCATTCATCGTACAGAACTTGCGATTTCTCAATTTCTTCAATTGAATTTGATGGTCATCAAGAAAGAACCATTGAACGACAAATGGAAGGTAGGTCCAGGAATGATTCCAAAGGGGCAACAATTGGACGACTTGACTCGGTCCGAACTTTATGATACTGAATTACTCCAAGGTGAAATACCTTGATAATTCTTGGATGGTTGAAAAATTTTCCAATGGACGTCCAATCTGACAATCATCATCTGTGAGAAGAAGAGGACGTTGAAGATGTTCGACATGTTGTAGTAAAAGCTCTACTTTTTCCGCATAGGTAATATCCGAATGGATATCTTCCAATGGACTATTACGAAGTAAATGACGAAAATCATCATCGAAATTGTTCACTATTTTTTTTGCATCTTGCTTTGATATACCCTCTTTTTGATACTGAACAACTTCGATTCGAATGTTGTTTTCTTCAAAAAATTTCAGAGCTGTTCTTGATTTCGAACATCTCGGATTGTGAAATAATTTCATTGTATCGCCTCTTTGGGTTCCCACACCAATCTGAAACCTATTCCGTCGCTTTTTTTCTCTTGCGGTGCATATGAACGGTGAAAACTTGTCGTAGAGGTACCATCCGTAAACCATGATCCGCCTCGAATGATACGGAGAGATGAATCGTTTCGAATTGGTCTTTGACTTCGTGGTCTATCATATGATGCATCCCAATGGTCTTCACACCACTCGGAAATGAGTCCGTGTACATCATACAAATTCCATGCATTTGATTTTTTCATTTTGACTCGTTGAATTTTAGCACCAGAATTTGCACCATACCATGCATATGATGATAATTCATGCTCATCATCTCCAAAACTCCAAGCACTTGTCGAACCAGCTCTCGCAAAGCACTCCCATTCAACTTCACTAGGAAGCCTCCAATATCCTTGAAGTCCTAGAAATTTCATATCATGGTTCATCTCATTTCGCATTTTAATAAGTGCTTTCACATCATCGAATGAAACGCTCTCAACGGGTTGATAAAATGAATCGATATGCTCCTGGTGCTTTGATGGATTTGATCTCATCAACCCAACCCACATCCCTTGTGTGAATGGAGTTTCAGCAACAAAAAATGGTTCGACGATTTCACATTCTTGAAAAGGTGAAGCCCGAAGATCTCTCCCCGTGCGATCACCAACACCAAATGACTGTGGCTCAACAAGATAGTATTTACAACCAAATGAATCCGTGAAGTGAATATGGGTTTGAGACATCCGATTCACGACGAGAGTTTGCCTACAGTTTCCATGACCGAATCAACGAGGGATACCACGCGTTCTTGTAATGCGGCATCATTTAATTCGCCATTGTCATCGAATGCGTCTTTCACATGACCAACAACAACTTGTTGTGGAACAGACCATCCGTGCAGCCATCGGACAATGATTCTCATGTGGTTCACAGTATTGCTATTTGTCATTCCACCGAGCGTCGACATCAATCCGAAGACCTTACCTCCTACATGCTTGTCGTACATCCAATCAAATGTGTTTTTCATGACTCCGGATAAACTTCCATGATATTCAGGTGAAGCGATAAAGAATGCATCGCATTCCACCAATAAGTCTTGAAACATTTTGACATGAGGGTGTGACCAACAACCCTCTTCGCCTACGAGTGGAAGAGGTGTTTTTGTGGCGTCCCAGAATTCAATGTCAGCACCTTGAGAATTTGCATACTTTAATGCAATCTGTACTAGCATTCCACTTTTTGTTTGAGACCCATATTCACCACATAAACCTAGAATTTTCATCGTATCACACTTACACCCAAAAGGCACAGAATTATGAATGTAAGGTTTTGTCGGCAAGATAAGGGGAAGCAACGCTTATTCAATATAGCGCTGCAGTAGTGAGTGGTGACATCATGACCAGTGACGAAGAAAACACTGATTTGAAGGATGAACAAGATGTTGTCGATCCTAACACCGAAGCGGAAATCGAAGAACATTTGGAACAACCAAATGTAGAAGATAACATACACGAAAACGAAGAGGATGAAACCGCAAGAGAAATTGAAGAACTTCTCATTCAAGGTGAAGACGCCTCTCGTAATAACGACATCAAAGCCGCTCTTTCTGCATTTAACAAAGCGATATCACTCGACCCATCATGTGACATGGCTTGGTTTAATCGAGGTGTTCTTCTTGAAGCGCAACAAGATGCACGTGGTGCACGGCAATCATTCCAAATTTGTCTTGATTTAAACCCGGATCACGCACCTGCAACTGCAAACATGGCTATTCTCTTAGAACGAATAGGCGACTTAGAAGGGGCATATGAAACTGCAAAAAGGGCGCTTGAATTTTTCCCTGGCCATCCAGCCCTGCTCGATGTTCAGAAGCGATGTCGAAACAGTGGTATTTCGGTGGCTGTAGAATCAATGCAACCAAGCATCAAACCAACGCAGAGTTACGATGAGGCAGAAATGACTGCTGTTCTCGAAGAAACTGGTGTAGAAAACCCTGAGGATGTTCTCGCTGAAGCAGTCCACCATGACGATGACGATAATCAGCATCTGGATATCGAAGAACTGAGGAGTGCAGCAACAATGGTCGCTGCACGAGAAGCAGTTGAAAATCAATCCAAAGCAGAGATTCAATCGGAAGAAAAACCAGAAGAAGACCAAGAGGTAGAAGGACCATCTGAAGAAGATATATTTGACCAAACGATGAACGAAGTAAGAACTTTGTTTGAACAATCGAATTACAAAGAAGTGTTCAAAATTCTCAAGCCCCACCTTAAATCAGTCGCTGCGAAACACTCCGAAGCTTGGAGAATTGCAGGACTGGCCCTTGCAGAATTAGGCCATGACACACATGCCATCGCTTCATTAACGCATTCACTCAATCTTGAATCCGACCACCTTGATGCACTGTTAGCCCTAGCACGATTACAACAAAAAGTTGGAAATGCCGCCGATGCTGTTCAGAATTATCAAAAAGTTCTTGCTATCGAAGCAACGAATGTTGAGGCTCTCGAAGCCATAAACCTCCACGCTAAAGATGCTGGATTACTCGAAGATTATCTTCAGTCTTTGCGTTCCCTTTCTTCCTTAGGAAACGAGATATCTAAACATACGTTGATCCAAACTCTTCTTGATTTAGCTGATGGGGAATCGAATGTCATTAACAACACTCAAGGGTTACCACCAACATTACCTGCAGGACCTGAAATGGCAGCTGAAGCACTCAACTTAATTCCCGATACTCAAAGCAACACAAGAGCGAGAGCGTTGTCGCTCAATGATGACCATTTGGGAGCAGTTACGATGTGGAAAGCATTGATTCAGGCAGATGGTACTGTTGAGAACTGGACTGGATTAGCAAGAGCATTGGAGCGTGCTGGAGATTTAGAAAAAGCAGAAAAATGCCATGCTAAAGCACGCTCACTTCAACAACCAAATGAATTGGAAAATCAAAACGATGTCCTGCTTCAACCTATCGAACCAACACAATCACACGAGCAAGAAGTTCCTCAAGAAACATTGAATGCTAACGCAATTCTTCAAACGCCAATCGAACCAAAACCGGTTAGAGAAGCTGAAGAAAATCCAGTTGTTGACCTGGCAAAGGCAGCTCTTGATGCAACCCAAGCCTCTCAACGTTCGCAAACAACATCAGCACAATCTAGTTCGATTGCAAATCATGACATACAATGGTACAATCAAGGTATTCGTTTGCTCGAAGATAAGAAATATCGAGAAGCTCTTTCCAGTTTTGATAAGGCGTTGGCATCATTCCAAGATGATGAAGATATGATCATTCGAATACTCAACGGGAGAGGTAATGCCTATTATTTCCTAGAAGAATTTCCTAAGTGTATAGAGGCATATCACCAAGCAATGATGATTCGGCCAACCGATGTCCGTGGCCAGACACTGTACAACATGGGTGCGGCATATGCATCTATGGAACGGTACAGTGATGCGATAAAATGTTTCAAGCAAGCTATTCCAAGGGGCTTAAATGAATCCGCACAAGCAGTCGCGAAAGACCAGATTCGACGTTGTGAGATCCTCAAAAAACAGCAACTCAAGAAAAAGCGATAATTTAGCCATCCAATAAACAGATTCAAGAATCACCTCATGGTGGGGTGATCATGGACTGTGGCACGTGTGATTCAGGACCTGCAATTGTCATCAATGCACCTCAAGTTGTTCAAGTTGAGTTAACGATGACACAAAAAGCCACAGAAATGCTTGAAGATGCTTTTGGCGATGACCGAAGCCATGCTCTTCTCGTGGGCGTTCTTTCAGGAGGTTGCTCGGGCTACATGTACGACTTGCAAATCGTGGAAAACACGGACATCGACTGTCAAGAATTAGAAATCAATGGTTTTCGTGTTCTTGTCCCTAATGCAAGCAGTCACCTACTCAACGGAATCGAAATTGATTATGTAGACAGATTGATGGGTGGAGGGTTCAAAATCAATAACCCCAATGCTTCAAGTTCCTGCGGCTGTGGAGAATCTTTCTCTTGAGGTTGACCAATGGGTCTTTTTCAGCTTGATTCTTACGTGCTTCTTTTGTCTGGAAACGATTGCTTAACCTTCATAGACGGTTTGTCGACCAATAAAGTCACTGGTACGTGCACTACCGTTTTTACTGACCAAAATGCAAAAATTATTGACATGGTCGATGTGATTACCGTAGGCCCTAATATTGCACTTGTCGGTCATGCAGGTTTCAAAGAAAATCTTGTATCTCACTTGATTTCAAAAATTTTGCAGCAAGATGTAACCATTCGTGATATAACTCTAAACAACAAAGTCTATCTCAGTACGGAGGAATGTTCCCTCAGTGAAGGGGTAACTGTTGTGGAGACCTTTCGAGGTTGGCTTGTTGTGGCATCAAACGCTACTCAACTTCAACCAACGATGACTCTTGAGGAGTTTAATGACTACCGTGTTGAGCATTTGATACCTCATCAAGGCTATGAAATTACATCCAATAATCATCCACTAGCTTGCGGTCTAGGTCATCTAGTGCATGAGGCAAAGGGATGTTACATTGGGCAGGAGATACTCGCAAGAATGCGCAGTAGAGGCCGACAGGGAAAAGAACTGGTAAGGCTAGAAAACCCAGTCGAAAATCCTACAACATCGGGTAAGACCCACTCACTGGCCATTGTTAGAACTTCAAATTGATTTGATTTATTATTCGCTACCTTTTGACCTAAATGATTCTAAGGTTGTAGAAATTTTTTCGTAGACTGCATTCTCAAACTCTGCAATTTTCTTAACAGACTCATTTTCTGAAGGTCCATCTTCTTTCAGAATCGGTACCATTGATGACCAAACACCTTCACCCTTGACTCGAGAGTATATTGCGGCTGAAACGTGTACTGCAATCAACACGTAACTCGAGGTAGCCGTGAATTCGTGTATTCCAATCGCAATATTCTGCAAAGGACCATCGACGATTCCTTCCTTGAACAAGAATGCTATAGCAAGACCAGAAAGAGGTAGTAAAATCAAACAAAGATACATTGAGGTGTGAACTGATTTGGCAATGAATTTGTGCACTGGATGAACAGGAACTGTAGATGCATGCATTGTCCCTACGTTCCTCATGTAGAAATATCGCATGATTACAATAAGAAGGAAAATACTGGCAAATATAACCTCAAAAATCAGAAGCCTATTATCTTCTAACTGAGATATATCATCTAACTGCTTGAACATTCCATAGGCATAGAGAACGATAAAACTCCAGTGAATTGTTTTAGCTAGTTTTGTATGGACCACACCATCACCGATAATCGCTCGCAGGCGTTGCTTATACAAGGTTCCCAATATGTTTGAAAATTTCTCAATTTTCAATAGCCAAGAATTTCATTTAACTGGCTCTTGTAAAAATTGCCAGATCCCTGTAGTGATTCTAACTCTGAATCAGTCAAATCTAATTCAAAAATTGTTTCAACTCCGTTAGCTCCAATGATACAAGGAACACCAATGTAAACATCGTCCAAGCCATATTGTCCTGTCAGATGGCATGACGCCGGAATAACTCTTCGTCGATCGTTAACAATCGATTCAGCCATAATGGCTGCTGCTGAACCTGGAGCGTAAAAAGCAGAGCCATTTCCAAGAAGTTTGACAATTTCTCCTCCTCCACTCGCCGTTCGCTTTGAGATTGCATCGATTGTCTCCTCGTCCATAAGTTGTGTAATTGGGATACCACCAACCGTTGTGTACCTCGGCAACGGGACCATCGTGTCACCGTGACCGCCGAGCACCATCGGAGAGACATCTTCTTCTGCACAGTTGAGTTCAAGAGCTATGAAATGGGCCATACGTGCACTATCAAGCACCCCAGCTTGTCCTACAACTCGGTTGGTTGGGAATCCCGTCACTTTTTGCATGTGATAGGTCATTAAATCAAGTGGATTGGTGACCACAACAATTACACTGTCAGGAGCATGTTCTTTGATGCCTAGTCCGACTTGCTCGACAATTTCAGCATTCTTACCAATCAAATCTTCTCGAGTCATACCTGGTTTTCGAGGAAAACCACTTGTGACAACAACTACATCGGAGCCAGAGATATCAGCGTAATCCGAGGTGCCTGTGATCTGGCCATCGTAATTGAGTATGTTTGAATTTTGGGAGAGGTCAAGTGCCTTACCTTTTGCAAATCCTTCAAAAATATCCAACAGGACTATGTTTCCAATCTTCATTGATGCGAGTGCAAATGCACATGTTGCTCCGACATTACCTGCCCCAATTACTGAAATTTTTCGTTGACCTCTCATTATATCACGTCTGTTTGGCCGCTTCTATGACAAGTCCATAAGATGAATGGTTGTATATTCTCACTCTTTCAGAGAAACTTTGCCAGCGTGGTATTCAAAAACCTCGTTTGGTTGGAGACAATTGTCCACAAGGCGTTGTGGTAGGTGAGAAGGCATGAGCGAAGATTCTTCAGAGAAAACATCGAACCTAAAAATAGGAGTTCCAAAAGAACCCGAAGGCGAAACTCGAGTTGGTTTAGTTCCATCAAGCATCCGTAAATTACTCAAGGCGGGTTTTGATGTATTTGTTGAAAAAGATGCCGGGATCCTTGCCAATTATTCCAATGAAGAATATACAGAAGCAGGAGCGAACATTGTTGATAGAAATGAAATTTTTTCCTGTGAAAACATTATCTCCATTCAATTTCCATCGATTGATGAACTCCAAAAAGGAACGAACATCGCATGTGTCTCAGACCCATTCCGCCATCCAGAACGAGTGGCACATTGCAGAGATAAAGGTGTCAACTTGTTATCAATGGATATGATTCCTCGCCGACTCTCAAGAGCACAATCTATGGATGTAAACTCGAGCCAAGACAATTTGGCTGGATACAAAGCGGTACTTCTTGGTGCAGCACATGTTCCAAAAGGCATTCCAATGATGACAACCTCTGCTGGAACTGTTAAACCAGCGAAGGTCGTTGTCATGGGTAGCGGTGTCGCTGGCCTGCAAGCTATTGCAACAGCAAAACGTCTAGGTGCAATTGTCTACGCATCAGATGTACGAAAAAGTGCTGCAGAACAAATCGAATCTGTCGGTGGTCGATTTATTGAAGTCGAAGGGATGGATGATTTTGAAGATGAATCCGGATATGCGAAACCGCTCACTCCAGAATTCATCCAAAAGGTCAACGACACAGTTTGTGGAGTGGCTCAAGATGCAGACATCATCATTACAACTGCACGTATATTCGGTCGACCTGCACCGATCACAGTACCTCAATCAGCCGTAGACTCGTTCAAATCAGGAGCAGTTGTTGTTGACATGAATGCCGATGTCGGCGGAAATTGTGAATCGACAAAAGCAGGTGAAGTCATTACAACAAGCAACGGCGTCATCGTTGTTGGAACATCAAACCTACCAGGTACACTCGCAAACACTGCGAGTATGTTGTATTCGAACAATCTCACGACATTCTACACCTCACTCGTGAAAGACGGTCAAGTTCAACTCAGCGAAGATGATGATATTTTAGTCGGTGCTCCAGAGGGCTCGGATTTTTATGTCAAAGGCATGGGTGGAGTTCTTCTCACAAAGGACGGAGCAGTTCATAGTAAACAAACCCGATTAATGGAGATGGTCGAATGATAATGGAAGTAATTTCGCCTGATATGCTCATAGCGAACTTAACGCTCTTTTTGCTCGCAATTTTCCTCGGCTTTGAATTGATCACCAAAGTTCCAGCAACGCTTCACACGCCATTGATGAGCGGTGCAAATGCAATCTCAGGCATCAGTGTCGTCGGAGCACTCATCGGTTCAAATGTTGCGTTTGAACAGGGCAACACCGAACTTTCAGGTATCCTCGCATTTATCGCTCTCGTCCTTGCGATGATTAACGTCGTGGGTGGGTTTGCCGTGACAAATCGCATGCTCAATATGATCGCTGGTAAAAACAGGGGGAAGAAGTAATGGTTGACATTCAAGAGATATTCTCCGACTGGACCGCCTTGGGTTACCTTCTATCCGCATCTTTCTTCATCTTCGGTTTGAAGAAACTCGGTCACCCACGAACCGCACCCCGTGGAAACATGTATGGTGCAATTGGTATGCTTATCGCTGTGTTGACTACGATATTGGACATGCAACTGAGTTCTACGGCAGACGCACCTATGCACTGGACACTCATCATTGCTGGTTTAGCGATTGGTTCACTCATCGGTTACATCATGGCAGTGAAGGTTGAAATGACAGGAATGCCAGAAATGGTAGCCCTCTTCAACGGATTTGGAGGGGCTGCATCAGCACTTGTGGCGTTTTCTGAATCATGGAAATATGCTCAAAATGCCGATATTTTTCCAGATGACCTCACTAAAGGCATTGTTGTGCTCGCCGCAGGATTGTCCGCACTCGTGGGCTGGATGACATTGACAGGTTCAATTCTCGCTATGTTTAAACTCAAGGGAGGAGTTTCAATTTTTGGAAAATGGATTCGAACACCGACCTGGGGTCCAGCCTGGCTCAATCCAGTCAAGGGTTTGTTGGTCGTTGCTGTATTCGCTCTCATCTACTTGAGCATTCAAGAACCTGGCAACACACAATACCTCTATGCAATCATTGCAATTTCATGCCTCATTGGAATTGTTCTCGTTCTTCCAATTGGTGGTGCGGACATGCCAGTTGTGGTGTCTTTGCTCAACTCCCTCTCAGGCATCGCTGCGGCATTTACTGGATTTATTATTCAAAATTCGGTGCTCATCGTAGCTGGCTCACTCGTTGGTGCATCTGGCCTTATTCTCACCTTCATCATGTGCAAAGCAATGAACAGAACACTGACGGATGTTTTGTTCAAATCATTCGGAGGAAGCGTGAAAGAAGCACTGACAAGAACCAAGGTTGGCTCCGACCCAGACGAAGTTGCTATGATTCTCGACGGTGCACAGAATGTCATCATCGTACCGGGCTACGGTATGGCAGTATCTCAGTGCCAACACCAAGTCAAAGAATTTGGAGATTTAATCACTGAAAAATATGAAACTGAAGTGAAGTATGCTATTCATCCGGTTGCAGGAAGAATGCCTGGCCACATGAATGTCCTCCTCGCAGAAGCAAATGTACCCTATGAACAACTTATCGAAATGGATGAAATTAATCCTGAATTCCCTGAATGCGACGTTGCATTAATCATCGGAGCGAATGATACCTGTAATCCAGCCGCTCGTACTGGCGAAGGTCCGTTGGCAGGTATGCCGATTATCGATGCTGATATGGCTCGTAGTGTTGTCATTGTCAAGAGATCTCTTTCCGTTGGATATGCAGGAGTTGACAATGATCTCTTCTACATGGACAAAACAATGATGTTGTTCGGTGACGGAAAAGCTATGATGACAGCACTGAACAACTCAATTAAGGAAGCATAGGTACCAAATTCACAAAGGTTGAAAGCAACATTCAAATGACGAGTTTATGTGGTAGGTTCGGTGAACAGATGTCAGTGAAGCGTAAATTCATTCTTGCAACACTTGTGTTTTCCATGTTGCTCATTGCACCTGTGATGGGAAATCCTAACGGTCCACCTTGGATGAATGGAGGTGCACCAATTGTTGAAACTGGCTGTACCTGCCACGGTGGAGGTTCACCATCCACTGAAGTTGTGATCTCAATCTCAAGTGTACCAAGAACATACAACCTTAGTGAATCATACGATATGACCATTACACTAAGCCACGCATCCAATGAAGAAGGTGGCTTCGTCCTATATGCTTATGATGATGGGATTTTAACACCTGGCACAGGTAGTCAAATTGTTGTTGACACCAACACAAATGAAGAAGTTGAGGCACTTTCTCAATCAGAACCTGCAAGTGAATGGACAATCACATGGACAGCACCTGATGAAGACCTCGGACCTGTATCATTCCAACTCGTCGGGAATGCTGTGAATGGTGACGGCCTACCAAACGAAATGGACCACTGGAACATCCTTTCTTTTTCAATTCCTGGTCCTTCTGATGCTGCTATTGTTGCCGAAGATGATATTTCACTGCGGACCATCAGCGTTGGTGATTACGATTCACTCTTTGTAGCCGTCGAAGACCCAGATGCACTTGAAGCTGAACGTCAAGAAGGTATCGCACATGATTTCTTTGCTAACGGCAACCTCTACTATTGGACAACTCTTTCCCTCATCATCATCGGTGCAGTCATCCAAGGCGAATTCTATGAGAGAAAATTTGGAGGAGGACCACCTCATCTTGATATGAGCCTTGCTATACCCCAGGGTATTCGACGAGGAGTTCTTTCACTATTGCTGATTATCGTGTTTGCTTGGAGTATCGACTCATCGCAATCTTGGGGCGTAACGCTTGTTCTTGGAATGATAGCACTTTGGGCAATCTATGGAGTTTATCGAACCATTTCGCAAGCAAGAGCACCCAAAGTTTACACTGATTTGATTTGAGTATGTCATTCCTAAGTGATGCTGATTCGGATTCAAACATTCAGCACCACTTTGACGAACTATCACTTCGAATGACAATTGTATTTATCTCCATGCTCATTTGTATAGGTCTTTGGTCTCTTTACATCGACGAAATCCTTAGCAATCTCGTGGATTTTTTTTCTATTTGTGCTACATTTTGTTTAAACATTTATGATCCAACGCAATGGAGTAGGATACGATGGTTTTCTGCAATTCTATTAGGGGTCATTTCAATCCTACCACTTTTGGCATATCATATGTATCAATTTGCGAAAATTGGATTACTTCCTAGGGAAAGGAAACTCCTTCGAACATGGCTGACATGGACATGTATTGCAATCGTAGGTAGCACGATTTTTTCGCTCTTCTTTGTTCGGGCAATTTTTGATCATGGTCATGGATTGCATGTCGGATATGGTTTGGTGCCGAAATATGATGTTGTTGAAATGTTGAATGTATGGGTGAACACCTCAATGTTCATCCTTCTCATGATTTTGACCTACTCGACGTTTTGGCTCATGCACATCTTTGGAATCTTGACATCTGAAAACAAAAATCTTTGGAAATTTCGGATATTTGGATTCGGCAGTCTCCTTATTCTCGTTTCTTTTCCATCGTTTCAATTTGAATATGCACTTTTTCTTTCTGCAATTTATTTTTTGTCTATACAGTTTTTACTAAATGTCACAATGCGGATTACTTCGTCATATGGTGAAATTTCTGATATTCTCGATAGTGATGGAAGACGTATACGAAACCTCATTGCAGATTGTTCATGTGATGGTGCAATGAAACATTCCGATTTAAAATCACCAAATGGAATGAAAATTGTACAAACAACTTCAATTTGTTCTCATGCAGAATCAAGAAATGAAATTATGCATCAGATTATACATAATAATTGTACACACTTAACAATTCTTGGCTGTGATGGTAAGGCTTGTCCAAGTCGATTTAACGAAAATTTGATCCGTTTAAATGTTTCAAAAATTGGCCTTAATTTACACTCACTTTCCATTCGAAAAGGAGAAGAGTGCACTGATCAGGTCGATTTTGAGAATCATCTTTTTACCAATGAGGAGATCTATGGTCAAGAAACTGTAAGTAAAAAATATGAAGCCCTCAAAGAACAATACGGGACGAAACTTATTGTAGAGGAACAACAAACAAATAAACCACTTGGAAAAGGACACCATACACTTCTTCACATGTAAATTAAAAAATGGAGGTGAGAAATTGAATAGGCAACAATTTACAGGATATGTTGTAGCATTCATTTTCCTTGGATTATCCTGCCTCACTTTTTTGCAAGGTGAACGAATTGACAATGCACTGAATTCCATTCAAGTTGATGCAATAACTGATGATGACGACGAACTCATTGGGTTCCATCAAAACGAATCTTGGCTTGTTCTATTGGTTGACTTCTCTCACGACCCTTCTAGTGAAAGTGATCTTGCCACTGCAAAACAATTGATTGAAGAAAATGCGATCGATTATTTTGAGCAATCGACGGGGTCATCTGTTCAACTCAACATCATTGTTCACAATGAAATTACGAGAGCGAATCATCCACTTAGTTACTATGGTGGAGATGAAGGGTCGAAACGAGATACCAGTCAAGGAGAATTTATGCCAACAATTCTTGCTGATGAAGTTGTTTCGAATGTAGCGAACTCAATCAATTGGGAACAATTTGACATCAATGGGGATAAGGTTGTAGACCGTTTATTGATTCTCCATTCAACGAAGGGGCAAGAAGAGGGACTCACAAAATCTAGTCGAATTTGGAGTCATTTCACATATTTTGAGGAACCCTTTCTGACTGATTCTAATCATAAAATCAATCATTATACAATGGCGAGTTTACGTTCTGGACAAAATGGTATTGGAACGGTTCTTCATGAAATGTTACACCAAATGGGTGCTGCTGATTTCTATCCTGAAGAAGGTACCGAATTCGACTTTTGGAAAGGAGTTGGTGTTTGGGACATTATGTCAAGCGGAAATTGGAATGATAATGGGAGAACGCCATCCCTCCCTACAGCTGCAACGATGGAACTCATTGGTTCACCTGTTCATAATGATGTTATCCTAGAATGGCCTGTTCAATCAATTCCGCCTTGTTTTGGACAAAGCATAAACATGGATGCCAGAAGCGAGGGTGGTTCAGCATTAAAGATACCAATTTCGGACACCGAATTTATTTGGATAGAATTACGAACAAGCGTTGGATTTGATTCGTCATTGCCTGGTGAAGGATTTTTGGTCATATATCAAGACACATCTGTTGGTAATTTAGAAGAAAATTCAGTCAATCAAAATCCATTCTCACCTTACCTCAAAATCATAGAGGCTGACAATGGTAACGACATGGGTCAAGGAATCAATGAAGGTGAAAGCGATGATTTATTCAAAAATAATACTAAATTTGGTTCCGAAGGTGTTGAAATCTTTACACATGATGGTATCCGTGTAGGTTGGACTGCCGAGGTAATTGTAAATGAAACAAAAAATGAAATTCGTTTTATGAGCTCATATTGTTCAGAATTTCTTTCTGTTGACCTCGATGATTTCGGGACAGTGCTTCAACCATCAGATGCATTTATCATCGAAGGAACATTTGAACAGCCATGCGATGTGAATCTTGTCACCAATGATGCACGAACAACGCAGGTACAAATTTTTGATAGAAAAATTGAGGTTTACTTTGATGGAGAAGCACAGCCAGAGGACCTTGTGAAACTCACAGGTGACATCGACTGCCAGAACGGTCATATTCATCTCAATCATCAACTGCTTTATTCTGAAATAATACCCTTACAACGTGATGTCTTCAAAACCGACATCAAATATGACGAAAGTACGCTTATCGAAATAGACATTCCTCTGCTAGGTGTTGGTTCACAATCCTTCGATGTTCGAATTGAAGGACCTTTATCTCGATTAACTGAAGAGATGTACTCGATTACACTCGATAGTGAAGATAATTCAATTCAACTGACTATTCAGCCGAACGGACTGCTTGTAAGTAATATGATCGTTGAAGGTACAATCATTTTGGAATTAGGTAACTCAAAAGAATGGCGATATGATGTGTTTTTGACAACAGATAGCAACAACCAATTTTCAGATCTATTCGAGCGACCATCGATTGCATTCACTATTTTTCTTGGTTTCACGAGCCTAGTCTATTTTGTTTCAACGTCGTTCGCCTATTGGAAAGACAAAACAACTGATGTCAGCACAAAAACTGTGACGCCCTCAGTTGCCACTCTTCCAGAATCTGTTCATCAACAAATCAATGAAGTTGACGCTTGGGGGCGAGTTATTGATACTCATCAGGACGAATTCCAACGAGACAATGTCATGTAATTCCAACTCTCGCTCTCGATTTGGTAGGGTAAAATCCATGATTTATTCACGCCCTCAGAGAGTCGTAATGAAAGACAAAGTGCTTCAAAATTCGAAGGTAAGAAGTCAATATCAGGGATGAGGTATGGTGCGTGCTCATCTTCCATTGGCATCGAGTATCCCCGCCAACAACAGCCAAATTTGAATCCTGGTCTCAACATGATACCTCGATGAATGAGATCAGCATAGAGTGATTGTTTCTTAGGTTGCGATGGTCGTTCACCATATCGTAAAAAATCAATTTCTTCGTCGGTAAAAAATCGTCCAGATAAATGTTCAACACCAAACGATGGCAAAGGCCATGCATCAATATCCTTTGATATATACCACCCTTGTTCTGAATATATCACATGTCCGAGAACGTCTTTTATAAATCGAATTTCGTTTTCTGATAAAGATTCAGGAGAGAGATGTTGGCCATTTGGTTCAATATCTTGAATAATGTAACTTGTCACATCCATTTCACCATCAATAACAACAAGAATCGGATCATAGCCGAGGGCAATACACGATTTTGCCCAGTTGACAATCTCTCCCCAATCAATGATATCCAAACTATGAACCCACTGAACACATGCAGTTGGCTTATCAGATTGCCATTTCAAAGAGCGATCCCAAAAGGCCCCCCACGAACCATTTGGAAGTTCAAACTCCCGTTTTTGAATATTACTCGCTGGAATGAGAATATTTCCTCCATTGCGCAAAACATCATACAAGACAACTTCATGGCCCAACTTTGGATTTTGCTCTAGTAAGGAACCAAAATCAAATGATTCGGGTAAGGGTACATGACGATACCAAAAGCAAAAAATCAACTCGAAATGATTGATGCTGTACTTCGCTTGTTCAAGCACACCAATCCCACTTTTCTGAAATAGCCTTTGAGCAAGAGGCATATCGAGTTCCCATCGGTTTTCAATTTGTCTTGGAGGGTTTAATCCAGTTTGAGGGGGAGAGTTTGGTGTTCTATTTTCCAGCAAACTCCGCTTTGGGCGAATTCTTGGCGTGAATTGACGCTTCTTTCCGCCCATGGACTTTCGACAAATTGATTGTTTTTGATGTCGTCGCAAAAAATTTAGTTTTTTTTTACCGATTGTGCTATGAGATAGCATAGTTTGGGATAGGTGGGTGAGGTTTTGGTTCGAGGAATTTTAGGTCAATTTTCCTCTGACCAGCGAACTCTTCTGCACCTTCTAGAACATCAAATACCCCGTAATTCGTATGATGCTCCTAATGACATTACTCAATCAGGTATTGCTGCTGCAATTTTTGTTCAACGAAAGCACATATCAAGAACTCTAAAAAAATTAGAAGAGCGAGGCTTTGTGAAATATGAGTTGAGACATGTCGAAGGCGATAAACAACGAAAACGAACGTATGAATTGACAGCCAACGGTTTAGAGGCGTGTCAAGACATTGTAAAGAGCATCAAAAATCTAAACGTTCAGAAGGACTTAGAACGTTTGAAATTTTCAGTTCTTTTCCCTCACCAAACCAACTTCCTAAAATTACTATCACATATTGACGATGATGGAATTTGGAATGAGAGTCCATTGGTTTCACCGGTTTCTGAACCAGAAGGAAAACTTTCAACCGATGGCGAGCAAATTGAGGAGTTAATTCGCAGAATGTTTTCTAGAGCATGGGAAGATGGTAAAATCACGAAAGATGAACAAAGTTTACTCAATGAAGTTGTACAATTTTGGGGCATTCATCCAAAAAGAGTTGTTCAAATTTCAGAAGAAGCGAGAGGGAATCACAATTCACCGGATCCAGAAGAAATTTATCTTGAAATGCTTGTGCAAGCTCTTGAAGATGGTGAGATTCAAGATGAAGAACTCGGCCTTTTGACGACCCTTCGAAACGCATTCGACATTGACGACGTGACGCATGAACGATTGATGCTCAAAGCACTTGACACCCCCGGTGAGAATGAGAATACTTCAGTCTACAAAGAAGCATTAAAAACTGCCTTACTTGATGGCATTATTACAGAAGATGAGGAAGCGATGTTATC
>Ga0255772_10002886_pt1 | contig 16657 bp, 12 predicted proteins | sample 071ome_34_FD_179970 | JGI IMG/M metagenome (GOLD analysis project Ga0255772, IMG submission 179970) | Coastal salt marsh microbial communities from the Groves Creek Marsh, Skidaway Island, Georgia - 071411BT metaG (version 2) | ecosystem: Environmental > Aquatic > Marine > Intertidal zone >...
CGGGCACTTTTTTTTTGGAGAAGTCTCTCTTCGTGTGAATTGGAAAACGTTTCGCTCTGTTTCGCTCTGTTTTCTCTCTCGCTGACCGCTGACGTGTTTCCTACATGCGGCATAAATTTTTGCCGTCGCACCCACGCAATAACAAAAAAACACAGTTTGCACCCGGGGGGCAGTCTGAAAAGCGCGAACGCACTTTCAACCGCCAAAGTGCAGATTTGAACGGTTGAAAATATGTTTTCCGCGACGCTGACGACGCGGTGCGCGATTTCGGAACCACCGAAGAGCGAGTCGACGAGGTCGTCGTCGTCGAAGAAAAATGGCGGGGGGCCGACGACGGCTTTGAGGAGGAAAAAATTTACGGCGAATGGCGGGAAAAATGAAGGAGAAGGCATCGTCGCGAAGGTGAATAAGAGACGAAGCGAGGTGAAAAACGTCGAAGAGAGTGCGACGGATGCGAATTCGTCGGTGTTTTTACCGGTTGCGCAGATCATAGAGACGAACAAACCGGAGGAAGACTTGGCGAATTTGTTTGCGCCAATGGCACCAAAATTGAAAAAGACGAAAGCGAAGAAGAATTTAGGTAGCGGTGGAGGTAAGGTCTCCTTAGCGGTGAAGGAGGCGATGGAGGAGGCGAAGAGAGGATTAGCGTCGGCGAGCTCTTCGAAGAAATCGAGCGCTTCGTCGCAGAGTCAGCCGAAAAAATCAGAGTACCAAGCGTTCGTAGATTATTACTCCATGGAGTACCAAGAGTACGAACAGATGCCGGATAAAGCGTTTGAGAAGTTGCGGAGAAAGTTGTCGTTGGAGCAAAAGCACCGACCAATGTTGACGTATATGGTTTCTCTCGGGTTCAAAGAGAAGGATTTGGAAAAGTTGTTGTTGCAAAGCGAAGACCAACTGTTCTCGAAACCAGTCTCGAAGATTATCTCGCGAGTGGAATACTTGAAGTCAGAGTTAGGTTTAGAAGGGACGAGTTTAGTGAAGATTGTGAGCAAGGATCCACAGATTTTGTTGCAAAGAAATAGGCATTCTATCCCGAGATGCAGATATTTGACGCATTTGGGTTTAGATACGCAAGCGTTGGCGTCAGTGCTCTCCAAGCAGCCTTCGATTTTACACTTATCCGTGCAAAACTCTCTGAAACCGAGAGTGGATTACTTTAGGCACGAGCTAGGGATCGCATCGGAGGATTTAGCAAAAGTCATCACGAGAAACCCAGCGGTATTGACGTTTTCGGTGGAAGATCAAATCGCTCCGAGAGTTGAATTCTTGAAGGATTTGGGGATCTCGCACGAAAACGTCGCCAAGTTGATTCTTCGTCACCCGCAGACGTTGCAGTACTCCTTTGATGGGATCAAAGAGCACGTCGACTTTCTCGCGAAGGATTGTAAAATGAACGACGACGAGGTGGCAAAGACTATCAGCCGTTTGAACACGTTCTTCTCGTTATCTTTGGAAGATAACTTGCGACCAAAGTACGAGTACTTGATCGACGAGCTTGGCGGTACAAAACAAACGGCGATTTCATTTCCGGCATATTGGTCCTTGGCGCTCGATACGCGCATTAAGCCGAGACACCGGTTCATGGAAGAACACAACGTTGCACCAGACCCTTTCCCGATGAAGCTCTTAGCTGAAAAGGATGAAGTTTTCATCAAGAGAGTTCGCGGTGCCAACTTGGATGCGTTCGAAGCGTTCAAGAAGGACAATGTTGAAAGTTACATCGCCGAGACGCAAAAGATGAAGCTGATGCGCTCGAAAGTCGACAACTTGCGAGGAAGGACAGATGAAGCGCAATCGTGCGTCTGGCCGAACCCGGCGATGCTGCCACCGAAACGCGTCTTGAGCGAACGAGCCATGCGGTCGAGAGACTCGTTCAGAAACATGCGGTCGGGAACGCAACATCGCGGTCCGCGATAAAATCATAAAAATAGATACACACGTAAATAGTCACGTAGAACCGTAGCGCCGCTAGAAATAGATGTAAATTCAAATAACATTTGCTGCTGATTAATAATTGACATAACTAATACATTTCTCTCCTAAAACTCATCTACTAATATTAAGCCGTATCCACCACGCCGGCTGCATTTGCCGTGGACAACTGCGCTATTCGCTGCTGTAAGATCTGAATATCCTTTTGCGTCTGATCAAACTTCTTCTCGATAGCTTCCGCGGCTTTCTCCAAGCGCGTTCTGTGTACGAGTGATAAGAGATGAGCACGTAATCAGTACACGTTCGATCGTGATTTCAATCGTAAAGCGCGCGCGCTTTGGAGAGACGAAGAAAAGAAGAAGGAAAAAAGTCAACCTCGAAAACAAAACACTCACCTCTCCGCGTTTATGAACTCCAATCGCTTCGTCACGTTACTCGTCGCCTCGACCACGTCTTGTTTCGCTAACATCGGCCCGATCAATTTATACACGCTCGCGCCTTCTTCTAAAGATTTCAATTCCTCCAAAACCATCTCGTTCTCCGTCGCTTGCTGCGTGAACGTTTTCCTCGCCTCGATGTTCGCGTGCAGTTCTGTTTCGCGTCGGGGAAAAGAAGAGTTTTGCATTTTGGGTCAGTTTCTCTCTCGGAAAAGGAAAAAAAACGCGCGAGCGAACGCGAAACGGAGAGAAAAACCGAATGGGAACGCGCACCTTGCTGCAACTGGTGGAAGCTCCCGGAGTCCACGCGGAGCTTCTCGTGTAAGCTCTTGATGCTCGCCATTTAATTATTTTATATTTTGTGTTGTCTTATAGGGACGAGAGAAAAAGCGTCAGAGTTCTGACGCTCGAAAGCGCAAAAAAGAAAAACATATATAAAAGAAACATCGTAAACGAAACATGTTCTACTCCATCGACTTGCTCTCCCCGAAAGGCGCGCTCGGAAACGTTTGGGTGCGTCTCGTTTCGCGCGTTTGGCGCGCTTTTTGACCGCTCGCATCGTTCGCGTTCGTATGTTTTTCTTTCGATCCGACTTTGTTACTCTCTCGTTTTTGAGTGCGATCCGCGTATTTCAAACGCGGAGGACTAACGACCTTTCTTATTATTATTATTGGTAATGGTGCAGATTTTAGCGCATCACCCGGAAAAAGCGAAGCGGTTGACGCGAGCGAAAGCGAACGGGATGTCCATCAGCGAGGCGTGCGCGACAATCATGAAACCGCCGAGTCCTTTGGTACGCGCGTTGCTTTTTGTTCAATTGTAGATCTCGCATTTGATTTTCGTTTCACGCGAACGCGAGCGCGATCGAGGGAGCTGTCTTTGGAACGTTTTGTTTTCGGCGATGATGTTAAATTCATACCCTCCTTCATTATCCGATTCCTACGTGTGGTGTGTTTATGGCGTCGTCTACCCCGCACGGTAGGAAAATGAGTGACAAAATATTTCCTTTCTCGTACTGAGCCGAACGAAAAAACAAACAAAAGCCGAGCGACCGCGCCAAACGATTTTTGACTCTTTCTTTTAACTGACTCTTTTTCCGTTATGCGGTTCGATGATGACTTCAATACTCATAATTACAGGCTTTGCGTCTCGCTGCGGTGCTTTTGAAAGGCGTCGTTACGTTATACAATCGAAAGATTGTTTTTTTACACGACGACTGTCGAGACGTCGTGCAACGCTTGGTGAAGATTCAATCGAGGCAATCGAAACAAAAACGCGAGGACGTCAAGTTGCTCGCGGATGGAAACGCTGGTGAGGACGAGAAAAACAACGCGGATGGAACGAAAAAGTCAAAGAAGAGACGTAAAATGGGGAATAGCGGTTTGGACGACGCCGATTTGCTCGAGTACGACATGAACTTGCTCCTCGACAGAGACGATCCGCATCGAGGAAAAGACGAGAATCTCGACACGATGTCGAATATGAGCGAGTTCAATGCCGCGCCGAGTGGCTCGAAAGCCGTATCCGGAGGCGAAAATCGGTTTTACCTTCACGACGAGGAGGTTTTGCAATGGGCTAAGAACGCTGGCGATAGCGACGCCGATGAAGCCGGCTCGAAGCGCAAGTCCGAAAAGCGTTTACAGCTCGAAAAGAGCAGGAGAGCAAAGCTCGACTTGGACGACGACGACATGATGTTTCGTCTCGGATACGGTGGGATAATGGAAGACGACGACCTTTCGGGCGACGAAGAAGAGAAAGAACGTAAGCGTCAACGCGCGTTTGGCATGGAAGAGGAAGACGACCAACAGAACATCTTGGCACCTATTCCAGACGAAGGCTCAGAGGATGAGGATCAACAAGGATATGCAGCGATACCCATGGATGACTCTGAAGAAGAAAGAGCGTTCCTCGAACCCGCGTTTCAGTCGCAAAAGGAACAAGACCGACGCGAAGAGCGTCTACTCCTCGATTTGCGCGCGGCGAACGCGCCAGTGCGTCCGAGGCAACAACGACCGAAAGTCGCTCGACTCGCAAACCAGCGCGCGATTATCTTCGATCAGCAGACGCGGATCGAAAACGACGAGTATAAAGAGTGGCTCAAGAACTGCGACGATATCGTGTGCGAACGTCCGAAAAAGGAGATTCCGATCGACGAAATGGACATCCATTTGATGCACGACGAGAAAGCGTTGGCGGCGCACTTCCGAGCGACAGCTTTCCAAACCGGACGCGAATCCTTCTTCCGCAAAGGAGATCGATGGAAGAAGTTCGAAGCGATTTTGTATCCCGATTACAAGTCAAAGGTGAACTTTGCGCCCATTCCCGGCGACGCTACGTTAGTTCCTCCGCCAGAAGTCAAACAACGACGTCCAGACGGTGAGTACACCACGGAAGACGAGGAAGACGGATACAACGTTCCTCCAGCTTGGGACGAAGAGGAAGAGGAGCACTTCCTCAAATACGACGCGCGCAAAAGAGCCGAGAAGCGCGCGGCGCTCGTCCGAACACCTTCTTCTGGTGGTGGTGTTTCGGCGTCTTTGCGAGGCACGCGAGGCGGAAGCGTCGTTCGAACTCCATCCTCCTTAGCGGACGCGCTGGAAGGGAAAGAACTCGAGTTCGTTGACGAGCACGGACAACCGCAAGGAAACTTGCACGAGGACACCATTCACGAAGATCGTGAAATGCTCGGTCGTACGTTCTCGCAAAGATCAAGCGAACCACTCGACAAAAGTCAGCCTCTGAAAGAGACGGAAGAAGAACCCGCCGGGTACTTGGATTGTTCCGGTCGCAACCGCCACGAACGCATCCCGCGCGCCGCGAAGAACTTGCTCGTCTTCCTTTCCGCAAACACCGCATGGAACGACGACGACGCCAACACGAGCGAAGCCGCGTTTGATGCCGTTTCATCGGACGATAAAGAAAAAGAAAAAGGAAAAACCAGCTCCTCGGTCGACTTGACCGAGCTGTGCGAATCCAACGCGTTGACGCGTCAAGCCGCCGCTCGCTGCTTCTACAACGTTCTCATCTTACAAAGCGAGGCGTTCGTCGACGCCGATCAAGAAACATTCGTCAAAAACGAGGATGAAGAAAACGAGACGAGCTTCGCGTTCGACGATATCCCTCCCATCGTCTTACGCAAAGGCGCCCGATATCGAGAAGGTCTCGCCGCCTCACTCGCGACGTAAAGGAAGGAGAAGAAGAAGAAGAAGAAGTAAAAGACGCCGCTGCTGCTCCCGGTGAGCGTCGTCGAGAAAGAGAAAGAAAGAGAGAGACACGTATTTACAAACAGTTGTAATATTACTTTTTGTACAAGAAGAAACACAACCGCCGGCGCGCGCGGCGACAGTTGAAAGAGAGAGAGAGAGAGAGAGAGAAAGAGCTTTCGTTCCTCTCGGGATATTTTGAGCTCGACCCCGCCTTCAAAAACGAAAAAATAATTGATCCAATCCAGCGCGTGCCTCACTCTTTCTTGTTATAAAGAACACGCGCAAAGAAATAACAACAATGGCGGCTGAACTCACCGACGAGCAAATCACCGAATTCAAAGAAGCGTTCGCTTTGTTCGATAAAGACGGCGACGGGACCATCACCACGAAAGAGCTCGGTGCGTTCTTCGTTCTGTTCTTTTTTTTGAAAGAGGTTCCTCCCGTGCGTGGGGAACGAATCGGTCAACAAAATTGAATCGTCGGTGTCTCAAAGGCTCTCTCTCTCTCTCTCTTTTCTCTCTCTCTCTCTCTCTGTTTAAGAGCGGAACGCATCGTTCGCGTCTGCGGCCGATGCGATCGCCCTCCTTTCTCTCTCTTTCGTTCGAACGTCTCCTCTGAGAGGAGAGAATACGTGGGATTCTCGAGAAAGATTTTAAACCTCCTTCCACTCCCCCGGGTTGCCTTTTTTCGAACGATCTCGAACCGGCGCCGCGCGGTTTTTTCAAAGTTCTTTTTTTTGCCTTTTACTTTCGTTGATGCGACGATCTTTGCGAGAGTGAAAGCGACCGGAACGACGATGCGGATGCGATATTGTTTAGCGTTCAAAGCGCGAGAGGAGGAGAAGGAGGAAACGCGCGGGCTCGGGAAAAGCACATTTTTTTGAATCCAAAATCCCAAAAAAACTGACTTTGTTTTTGCTTCAAATTCTATGATAACGTTGTATAGGCACGGTGATGCGATCTCTCGGCCAAAACCCGACGGAAGCGGAGCTTCAAGACATGATCAACGAAGTCGACGCGGATGGTAACGGTACCATCGATTTCCCAGAATTTCTCAACTTGATGGCGCGTAAGATGAAGGACACGGACAGCGAAGAAGAATTGCACGAAGCGTTTAAAGTGTTTGATAAAGACGGAAACGGGACGATCAGCGCGGCGGAATTGAGACACGTCATGACGAACTTGGGCGAGAAGTTGACGGACGAAGAAGTCGACGAGATGATTCGAGAAGCGGACGTTGATGGCGATGGAGAAGTGAACTACGAAGAGTTTGTGAAGATGATGATGGCGAAGTAAACGCGACGAGAGGGAGAGAGTTTCAAATCGAGAAAGGCTCGAGTGCGCTTCTATATAATGAGCAAAACGCTTTTTCATTTGATGCTTCTCGCGTTTCAAACGCACACTGTTTTCGAGCGAACGCTTCGCCTATTGAACATAAATATATAAATTAACTTGTTATTAGTATACTATTATTAAAAATTTACACTTACGTACGCACACGCAAGGCGTGAACGACATCTATTTTTCTCTAGTCTATAATTCTCTATATTTTTACAGTCGATGAAATCACTCAACCTCTCAACGGTTTCAATCCCAGCTTCGCGCGCAGCGCGTTCGCTTCTGCTATCTCCAAGTCTTGCCCGTCACCTTCCTCTTCTCCCTCTCCTTTCTTCTTTTTCTTCGCTTTTTTCTTCTCTTCCTTCTCTCCTTCGTCTTCTAAACTTCGTTTCTTATTCGCAGCGATGGCGTCCTCCTCCTTCTCTTCGTCCCCATCTACGTTGACCGTTTCCCCTGGCATCGTCATCGCTCTTCTTTTCGCCATCTCTTCGTCCACGGCTTTTTCAATCACCGTTTCAAAATCTTCGCCTTCTCCAACTTCTTCCTCTAACAACGACTTCCTCTCCTCCAACGCGCCCGTCGCCTCCAACGCGAACCGTTTCGCCAGTCTCGGCAACGCGATGTCGCAACAAAAATCCTTCGTCAAAAGTTCGTCCACGAACGCATCCACCGTCGTTAACTCGCATCCGCCACTTTTCACGCGTCTCCGAACTTTCCTGTAATCGTTCAGCAACGGTTCTAAATATCTGTACACCTCCGCCGAGCTCCCAACCAGTCTCAAATAAAATGCCCCCAACAACCTCGCGTACTTGTGGTCTTCGTTCTTGATGAACTCGATCACGATTTCTCTCTCCGGCGCTATTTGCAGCATCTTCAAAGTCAAGCACAAAAACTCCGTCGCTCGATTATTCCCTCCGTATATCCCGCCTATTTGCGTCAAATCCGTCACCGCTAAATCCACCAGCGTTTCCGCAGAAACCGCGAAACACTTCTCCTTCCAAAACGTCATCGCGTACACTTTATCTCGCGTGATTTTCTCCATCATGTTTTGCGGGTTCGTCCCGCGAACCGATTTCGCCAGAGGGTCCGTTTGCGTCGTCATGATGATGCTTCGTTTGCTTTGAGAGGTGGTGGTGGTGGTGGTGGTGGTGGCTTCTTCGCGTCTCTCTCTCTCTCTCTCTCTCTCTCTCTCGAGCGCGCGGTCGTGCTCGTCTTCTGCAAACAAAACACGAGCGGGAATTTGAAGCGGAGTTAAACCAATTTTTTTCTGTTTTAGGGTTTCAATTTCAATGTTTCCTCCTTCTGTGGAGCTTCCGTTGTTCTTCTTCAGAGAAAGAGAGAGAGGAAGAGAGAGACGACGCACGAACGTCTCCAACAAAAAACAGCGCCACACGAGAGAATAGCCGCCTTTAGAGAGACAGCCGTTGTTTTTTCAATTCTCTCGCGACGATGGTTCGGCCGGTGAGCATGGGGCGAAAGGTACGTAAACGCGAGCGCGAGTTTTCTTGTTTCAATTTTTTCTCCCCGCCGGTTGTTTTTTTCTTCTTTTCTCTCTCTTCTTGCGATTCAAAAACTGACTCTCGCGGGGTTTAAAATTTTTAAAACAACACAGGGCACGCCGCAAAGACGAGCGGAGTTTGGGCGATTAAACGGTGCGCACTTCTCGCTCTCTATCTTTCTCTCTCTCTCTCGAGGTTTCGTCGCGGAGAGACCTCTCTCTCGGCTTTGATTGGAGCTTTTTTTAGTACCGTGCGCGCAAAAGCGTTCAAAGGGGCGATTCAAATTTTTCTCTTTTTTTTTTTGAATTTTCACCCCCTTTCGCTTCTTTCTTTCGGCCTCTCTTTTCTCTCTCTCTCTCTCAACCTGCGAGAGCGAACGACGCGTCGGCTGATGAATGTATCTCTCTTTCTCCATCTATCCGCACGTGTCCGGAACATATAGGCCCGCTGATTCAACAAAAACGCAGATACAAACCGGGAACCCTAGCCATTCGAGAAATCAGAAAGTATCAAAAATCAACCGACTTGTTGATTCGAAAACTGCCCTTTGCGAGACTCGTGAGAGAGATCTGCAACGAGTTTACGGATCAACCGATGCGATGGACCGCGGAGGCGTTGTTAGCGTTACAAGAGTCCTCGGAGGACTTTTTAGTGCATTTGTTTGAAGATTGTAATTTGTGCGCGATTCATGCGAAGAGGGTGACGATTATGCCGAAGGATATGCAGCTGGCGAGACGCATCAGAGGTCCTATTTACGGGGTATCGAGTTGGTAGAAGAAAAAAGATATCGTACCCACCCACGATTGCATATGCGTCATTATTACGTTATTATCACATATATCAATTAGTCATTTATATTAGTAGAAAGAAGAGGTATTAGTAGCACTACTTCGCGAAGGAAGTATCAATAATAAGAAGAGGAAGGCGTCACGTGGAACCGTAGAAAGTTTGCAAGAGAGAGAGAGAGAACGTGATTTGTATTATAAAGGAAAAAAATGATATTTTCGTTTGATTATAAACTATGCATACATATTCTAGCGCAATAAACCTACTCGTAATACTAAGGATGATGACCAGCGACATCATGTAAATGCAATTCGGCCATGTGCGCGTTATGCTGCAACTTATGCAACAAAAAGTACGCGTACATGTGGATGAAAAACAAGTACCCAAAGAAAGCTACTCGCGCAATCGGATATAATCTAACACCGTCCGACAAAGTTGCCGCGGCGGCATCTAAACCTTGCCACGCTTTGGTAACCACTTTTCCGACCCGTCTGTTTTGTGCTAATCGCGAAAACGTTCTCGACGCTTCCATAGGCACAATATCAACATCCGCCGAGGCAAAATTTCTACCGGTTTCGATGTCCATCGCGTTTGCTCTCCGCTTCACCGACGAAGACGCAATCATGGAAACGTCCGCAGAATTCATAACCTCTTCCTTCGCGCGTTCTAAACGCATACTCCACGTTTGTTTTTCTCCTTGTAAACTTTCTAATTGTCGTTGCTTCTCATATAATAACTTGGTCATTTCCTCGGATCGTTTCCGCAACGACTCGAGTTCGTTTTGGTCTTCCTGCGCTAGTCCATCGATGTTCTCACCGCCGTTTGTCGTATCTCTGCCACCATTCAAAACGCCAACTCGAACTTTTAAATCTCTTTCCGCGATCTCCGCTCTTCGTTTGGTCACGTCTACTTCTTTCCTCAACTTTTGCATCTCCCCGTTTGCAATCTCCAATTGCTCTTTCATCCTCTCGTACTCGCCATCATCTTCCGCCCTCTCTGCTCTCTTCGTCTCTGCCGCCAACGACGTTTCCAACCTAGCAACCATCTCAGACAATCTCTCGTGATCGTTTTCGGCCGCGACCGCTCTTCGTTCAAAAGTTACCAACGCCCTCGCTCTCTCCTCGCTCGTTTGCGAAACCTTCGCCACGTCTTGGCTCAACCTTTCCAACTGGTCCTCCAAATCCGCTTCTCTCTTGGCAAACTCCTCCCGTTGCGTCACAATCTCCCGGCTCGACGCCTCTGCCTGCCTCTCTGCGCGCATCTGTGCTTCTTTCGCACCCGCTAAGACACTCGCGATTGACTCTTGCGTCAACGACTGCGCCTCGTCCTCTGCTTCGTTCCTTATTTTCTCCGTCGCGTTTAACCGCTTGATTTCCTCCTCCTTCTCCTTCAACTTCACCTCTTTCTCTTTCAATTTTTGCTCCAACTTTGTCTGCGATAACATCAACTTATCCGTATTCACCATCGCCTCGTTTTGCATGTCCCTCAAAAGTCTCTGAAAATGGTCCCGCTCTGATTTTAAATCTTGCACTTTGTTCTTGTACAAGACAATCTTCTCTTTCAGTTTATACTCTTCGTCGTCTCGCGCGATGATGATATTCTTCTCGTTTTGTCCTTCTCGTTTCGTACCGCTCGATGCGCTCTTCGTCTCAGTCTGCTGTTCTTTCGCGACGACGGAAATCGTAGGCGAGGGCGGTTTACCCAACAACTGCTTCGACGGCGACAAGTGCGCGATATTTGAAGCACCATCGCTCTCTTCAAAAGCAAAACTCGAGCTCTTCTCGAGCGCCACCGACGACGACGGCGCCGGCGGCGGCGTCGCGTTCGAATCCATCCGAAAACTCGCCTCATCGACGACAACACCACCGTCTTCTTTTCGTCTCTCCCTCAAAAACTCCTCCTCGTTGTCCGAATCATCCGATAACACCACCTTCGGCCTTCTTCTTCTTCTGCGTCCGTCCTCGTCCTCGGAATCCGAATTCGCGTTGTTGTTGTTGTTGTTGTTCAACCCGGGCACGCGCTCGGCGACTTTCTGCTCCACGTTCTCGACGAACCGCTCCGCTTTTTCCAGCTGCGCTTTCACAAAGTTCATCTCGTTTCCTCGTTTATTCGTTCTTTCTCTCTCTCTCTCTCTCTCTCTCTCTCTTTGATAAACGCCTCTGAAACAACACACCAACTCTGCCAACAACGACCTTTTTTTTCTCTCGATGTGTCAAAACACCTCGAAAAAACTGGACCAACAACAACAAAAAAAAAATATTTAGGGTGTTCGAAGCCCTTTTAGGGTTGCAACGAGACGACCAAACGAGAAGACTCCACACTATCCAGAGGAAGCCACGTCGACCGTTTACCGAAAAAATCAAATCCATTCTTCTTTGGTGGAAAATCACCCCTACCCCCGGAGTGGAACCAGAAGCAGAGAGAGACGCATTTCTTTTTTCCATCTCACCTCACATAAAGAAACACGCGAGAAGAAGAACGCGCGCGCTCGTGTGTTCGCCTTAGAGAGAAAAAGTTACAGCGCTCGACCCGAGTAGTCCAGAAGGACTCCCCCTCCGCGCTTTTAGTTGGCCTTTTGTGCACGCAGTAGTAGAGAAGCACTCTCCCTAAAGAGGAAGAGAGAGAGAGAGCGACCATTTTTTAGAGAGTACGGGAAAGAAGAAAAGAGTCCCTTGAGAGTTACGTTACATATCCATCTTTTTTAGCGCGTATTTTGTATGGGGTACGAGTCAAACTTCGAAGTTCCGGACATCGACGATACTCTGTTGAGAGGCGTGGACGACTTGGCCGATTTGTTGTGTCCGGACTCGCACCCGGAGGATTACGCGAGCCGAGGGTATCAAGGTACGTGTGTGTTCTTTTGCTTCTTTTCTCTCTCTCCCTCCGAGGTTTTTTTTCCCGAGAGACGAAGAAAGATCGTCGCGTGTACGAGAGGCTTCCCGGTATCTTTTCCTCCCGAAACGCGATCGGGAAGGGCAAAAATCGTTTTGGTCTTTCTTTTTGCCCGTCGCGAGTTTGTGCGTGAGGTGCGAAGAGCGCGCGCGGTGAAGAAAGATGCGCGCGCTCTCAGCGTGAAAGGGATTGGGAGGGGGAGATTTTTTTTTTCTTTTCTCAAATTCTCAGAGAAACAACACGGACAAAGACTGACCTTGTTTTTTTTTCCGCGCGCCGCGCTCGAAACCAACAGAAACCAATCTATTCCAACCGCACCAGTTTCAAGCGGTCCACGTCCCGGTCCACGTACACGGCGCGACATTTGCACCGGTTCAGACTGGATTACCGACAGCGGAGGAACGCGCGAGACAATCCGCGAGGGAGATTAGACAGGCGAGAAAACAAGTTCGGTTAGCGGCGAAAGGGAAGCAGTTGTTACAGTTGAAGAGAAAGGCTGGAGCGGAAGTACCGTTTGGAGGAGAAGCGAAGCCGACGAGTTCGAACTTTACCGACAACCAGGATTTACAGGTTGTTCCGGACGTTGATACGCTCGGGAGGACGAATAACGCGCCAACGACGACGAGCAGCGAAGGTCACTCGCGTCCTTGGGAACAAACCAACAACACTACAACACACTTAGCAAATACAGCGACGGTACCGACGACAACGTCCGACATGCCGCCGAAAAAGAAGAACGATGAATACGACGACGGTAAGGATTTGCCGGCCATGCCGACTGGGAACACCGCCGAGGATGAACGCGAGCGCAAGCGCCTCAAGAGGTTGTTGCGTAACCGAGTTTCCGCGCAACACGCGAGAGAAAGAAAGAAGGCATACATGAACTCTTTGGAGAACGCGGAAAGAGAGAGACAAGCGAAATTGGACGAGTTAGAGAACAGATGCAAGACTTTGGAAAAGGAGAACGAAATGCTCCGTGAAGTCATCAAGACGTACACGCAAAAAGACCCGAACGCGAAGTAAAGGTTGTTTGCGAGAGGAGGAATTTTATATTATATACTAAAAAAAAAATCGGAGCGCGCGCTCTTTCGCGAGACCCGCTCTGCCAGATGTTGGCAAAGAGCATCTTTCGATGCGTAGTGACGCGAGAAAATTATAGAAGTCAATACCAGGAGAAGGAAGACGATAAAAAATACAGTTACTTTACATATTGATATAACACATAGCGAGGATGGAATGCGAGAAAGCAAGGAACCTGACACATACGAACTAATATAAACTTGTTTCAATACTTATACAAAATGATATAATCAACAAAAGATAAAATCTACTTTTATACGTTGTCTGTGTGTTTCTGCGTGCATTTGGATATACCACTCTCATTCCTCTTCTAACAAAAGCGAGTTCAAGTTCATCGCCTTCATCTTCGTCTCGACTTCCTCTTCCTCCTCTTGGATAGAAACGCTCTTCTTTTTCTTCTTCTCGGTGAAGGACATGATTTCTTCTTCGAACAAAGCCATCTTCGTAAACCTGGCAGCCGCCTTCGAAATAGTTCCTGGAGCTTCTTTTGGGATATTTTCTTTATCTTCGCTGAAGCTCTCATTGTTGCCGCTACTGCTGCCGCTGCTTTCGCCGCTGCCGTTCTTCCCGGCTTTCTTCTTCTCGTTCCATTTTTCGCTCAACTTTTCCATGATTTTCTTGTGCGGTGTCTTATTACCGAGCTCTTTCTTTACGTCTCCAAAGTTATCTTGGACGAATTTCGCGTACCCGGTCGCTTTCTTTTCGACGTTAGAGCCTTTGACGAGTACGCCGTCGGAGGTAAACTTGCCCATAAACTCCAATCGACCGCCACATAATCCACAACGCTTCTTCTCAACGTCGATGGATTTCGAGTGTCGTCCGTATTCTTGTTCGCACCACGTTTGAGTGCACTTCCATTTAAATGGCGTGTGAATCGCATACGCGTGACACGTTGATACATTCGTTCCCGGGTACGTTTGCATCGCTAGCTTCGCCCATTTTTTGAACACGTCTCCGTGTGGCGGTTTGGCCACGTGATCGACGAGCCACGCAGCCGCATGGCACATCTCGTGTAACAAAGTCGCCTCGAGCTTGTGCACGGAATCGAGTACTTTTGCGCTCAACTCGATACGTGCCGCGAAATGACGAACACCTTCGATGGTGGTTCTTTTATACACGGTTAAGCCAGCCGTGGTGAGCAGTTTTTTACTCCAAGTAATCTCAAATCCATCTGGAAGTTGTCGCTCGAAAACGTTCGCGTTGAACTCGTCGAAAAGAGCTCTCGTGATGGATTCTTTGTGCTTGTTGAAGTCGAACCCATTCTTCAAATTACCGCCAATAGTCTTTCCAACGGATTTCAATGCCGATGTTAACGCTTTCGAGTGAGACGGCGGTGGTTTCCATGCAGAAAACGTTTTTGTTGGCGACATGTTCGCCGGCTCGTTTGGCGGCGTTTGCAAACGCTCGAGATTGAAGGGAGAAATGTCTTCGTCTTTCTGTTCGTCTTCCATAGCCGCGAGACGCGCAGCGCGTAAAGCCGTGTTGCATTTCTTATCTGTCATCGCGCGAAATAGCGTATTTGGACCCGTTCGTGGAGGCGTTGGTGTTTTGAAGTTGACTCTGCCGGGCGTCTTGGCTGGCGGTCCCGGCGTTTTCATTGCCGTTTTCATCGCTGTTTTCAAGAATGGTTTCACTTCGTCGTCGTCTTCATCGTCGCTAGGAGCGAACTCGGAGTCATCTGCTTCCTCTTCTTCTGCAATCTCCGAGAGCGAATCATCATTATCATAGTCTTCGTCTGAGGATTCATCTTCATCGCTATCTTCCAAGATTTGATTTCTTCTTCGATTCGATATCTTCTGCGCGATTTCGTTGCGCTTATTTGCTACACGCCTCGACGCTCGCACCGGCGCGGCACTCTCTTCTTCGTCGTCACCATCATCGTGCTCTTCTTCCTCTTCGTCGCTAGAGGACAAAATTTGAACTTTCTTTTTGGCCGCTGCTTTACGCTTCGGTCGAGCGGCTACAGCTTCTTCTTCTTCTTCTTCTTCTTCTACCACCTCAGCCTCCTTTTCAGGAGGTGCCGGTTCGTCCTCTATTTTTTCTTGATTCTTTGAAGCGCGATCTATGATGCTCTCAACGAGAGGAGACGCGACGTAATCAGTGCCTGCAATACTTCTGACATCGTCGTCGTCGTTGTCGTCGTCTTCCTCCTCGTCGCGGATGGAATAGTTTTCGTCAACGTCCGTGGCGGCAACGCTTTCGCTATCGTCCTCCTCCTCATTCTCCTCTTCCTCTTCTTCCGCTCCGTCTGCATTATTCGACAACGACGGTTGCTCTGCATCCATCCACGTTCTCACTGGTGTCACTTGCTTATGCGGTTGCTCTTGTTTAACTACTGGGAGCTGGAATGGTCCGTTGTTTTTCAACATTTTCTCTTTCGGACACTCGAGCTCACCGCAGTTGCACGGATCAAACGTGCCTTCGATATCGCCTTCTTCGTCTTCAATTTTCCCTTCCGGAGTGCCAAACTCTTCGTCTTCTCCTTCAATATCCCCTGCTACTGGTGCTGCTACTTCTTCTTCATCTTCCTTCGCGTTCTCATCTTTCTCGCCGTTCCCGGATCCGAAACTTAATCGTCTCGTTGCGTGGTCCTCAAGCGACTGCTCCGCCTTTGGCTTTTGCTTCGAGTCATCTTTGCTATCGCCCACTTCCTCTTTATCCTCAACCATATCGCACACGTCTTCCTCTTCCACGTCTTCAAACATCTCCTCGCGAATCGCTCTTGCTTTCTTCACAGTCGTCGGCGCCAACTCTACGCCCGCCAACGCCGCCATCAACCGCCGCATGGTCGCCCCGTCCTTCCGTTCCGATAAGCGCAAAGGAAACGCCTCAAAAATAGCCTCGGACGGGTCCACTCCACGCCTCTGCCACGTCGCTACCGCGAGCTTCAATATTTGCATCGGGTCTTCGTTGTCCATTTCTTCTTGTATCTTTTCTTGTTCTCGGATGTGGATGTCTTTTTCGGAAGACGACGCAGTCGTCCTCGTCGTCTGCGCTCCCTCATCGCCGTCATCTTTCGGCGCGTCGCCGCTCGTGTTCATCGTGACTTCATTCTCCTTCTCCGTTTCTTTTTGTTCTTTTTGTTCCTTCTTTGCTCGCGTCTTTCTCGCCGCCGGTTGCTTCTTCGCGACGTCAATCTTTTTGTTGCTCTTCTTCTTCTTCGGCTTCTCCTCCTCCTCTTCCTCTGCGTCTTTCTCCGCGGTAACTGTCAGCGCGGCATCTTGGTTGTTCCCTCGATCCATCAGCGGCGACCGAATTTTCTTCGATCCATCGTCCGCGCCTCTTCCCAAACGAGAGCTCTTCGCAGTCGCTCTCGTCGTCGTCGTCGTCGTCGTCGTCGCGTCGAACGCTTTCTTCTTCGGCGTCGCCGTCTCGCGAATCTTCCCCAACGGCGTCTCGTCGTTCTCCCCCATATCGCCGACGATGGAGACGGACGGACCCAACCGCCGAGACCGACGAACGGTGGTAGTTTGCTGTTTCTTTTT